>Ga0209371_1000946_pt1 | contig 22605 bp, 24 predicted proteins | sample AgamicAtAmrz_FD_187165 | JGI IMG/M metagenome (GOLD analysis project Ga0209371, IMG submission 187165) | Agave microbial communities from Guanajuato, Mexico - At.Am.rz (SPAdes) (version 2) | ecosystem: Host-associated > Plants > Roots > Rhizosphere | place: Guanajato, Mexico | collected 2012-06-07
TTGTCCAGCGCCCGGCTCGTGGCAGCGATATCGCCCAGGGCCACAATCTGTCCCTGCTGGTTATCCACATCCTCAGCAGTAAGGGTTATTTGCTGATTGCTTATCATCGCGCCTTGCTGATTTTCCAGCGCTCCGGCTTTAACGGTCAGAGTGCCCTGGCTGGTGATGCCGCCGGTGCTGCCACTTCTGTTGTTACTCAGCATTGCTCCCTGCGTATCAATCAGCAGATTTTTAGCGCTCTGGATCAGACCGCGGTCGTTGTTTTGCACACCCTGGTTGGTCAGTGAAAGATCGCCCAGCGCAGAGATTTGACTGCCATCATTATTGAGCAAAGACGTCCACAGCGAGGTATCGTCGCCGCTCACTATTTTCCCGCTGCGGTTGTCCAGTTCACCGCTGTTAACAGACAATACGCCCGTGGCGACAATATGCCCGGCGGAAGTGTTATCGGTGCGCTGGCCGTGGGTGTCGAGCGTTAATGTACCGCCGGATTGCAGCCGGCCTGACTGATTGTTCAGCGCGCCGCTGCTCAGGGATATGGCCTCATCGGCCAGCCATTTACCTGCCTGATTATTCACATTACCCGTGGTGGCCGTCAGCGATTGCGCCGCAATTTGCCCGTTGTGGTTATCAATGTCTCCCGTTGCCAGCTTCATGCTGCCCGCGCTGATGATGCCGCCCTGAACATCGCTGTCAGCATTGAGTACGGTTGCGCCACGGCTGTTGAGATCTAACGCTTCTCCCGACTGGATCAGGCCGCCGCTGTTATCAACCGCGCCGCTCAGCGACGTTAAATCTCCACCGGCGGCAATAATGCCCGCGCGGTTATTCAACGCGCCGTCGAGCGTCAGTTGCAGATTATTCTGGCCAGCGGCAATCAGCCGGCCTTGCTGATTATTCAGCTGCGCGGCGTTAAGCGACAATGCACCTTGTGAGGTGACAGCACCGTCCAGGTTATCTAACAGTCCGGTGACGTTGAGGTTCATCGGCCCGCTGCCACTTTGCGTCATCTGGCCTGAATGGTGTGAAACCGTGTCGGCATAAAGCGTAATTCCCGTTGCCTGCGTCACGGTATTATCCAGGTTGAGTACCGAACCGCTCAGGCTTAATGCACCGTTGCCGACCAACGTGCCCCGTGCGCCGTCCAGCTTGCCGGTATTAATCGTAAGCTGGCCGTCTCCGGCATGAAAAATTGTTCCCTGCTGGTTATCCAGCGTGGCGCTGTTCAGGGTCAGATTTTTGCTGTTGCTGGCGAGGGAGCCTTCACGGTTGTTGATGCCCCCAGCATGTGAGAGTTGCAGATCCTGTTGTCCGAGCTGCTGCACCGTGCCTTTCTGGTTCGAAAGGCGGTTCGCTGTCAGGTTAAGCTGGTCTGCGGCAATTTTTCCGCCGTCGTTGTTGAGCGTTCCGCGTGTGCTGGCCGTCAGCTGATGCATGGCGGAAAGATTGGCGTTTGCGGTACTGATATCCCCTTGACTGGCCTGCAAGCTGATGCTGTCACCATACGTCTGGCTGCCGCTGAGATCGACAGACGTGGCACTGGCGTTCAACTGGCCGCCTGCCATATTTTGCCCGCGCGCCTTTAATTCACCACGGCTGGTCAGCGTTAAATTCCCGGTCGATGCCAGCCTGCCGTCGCTGGCAACGCCGGCCGCGAGTACGCTCTGCGCGCCGCTGTTAATATTGCCTGCCGAAATGCGGGTGTCTGCGCCTGCGGCAATAAGGCCGGTGTTACTGAGGCTGGCCTGGCTTGTAATATCCGTATTGGCCGTCGCATAAATTTTGCCCTGGTTATCCACCGTTGCCGATGCAGCCAGCTGTATATTTAGCGACGCATTTATCGCGCCGCTGTTGATGAGCTTACCGTCTGCATTGACAACAACATCACCGGCCGACGCGCCCAGCGCCCCGGCATTGTGAACGCCGACGCCGGATTCTGTACCGAGCAGGCGAATGCTGTTGGCATACATGCCGCCAAGCTACGAAACATCAATCGCCAGCTGTGGCCGGGCGCTGCCGTCATCCGCTTTTTTATCAATGCGCTGATGTGCGGCATCGACCTGATTACGCCCGGTCGTTACATTCAGTTCATTTGCCCAGATACCGGCGTTCACTTTGACGGCGCGCGAAATCAGGTCGGTGCTGTCCTGCTGGCTGCTGTCGAGTCCGTTGCCCTGAATAACAATTTCGCCGCGGCCAACGTTGTATCCTGTCAGGTGACCATTATTCATCTGCGCCTGACCTGTCGTCAGCGTGGCGCGGTTTGCGTTAATAAAGCCGCAGCCGTTGCAGGTGATACCCGACGGGTTAGCAATCACCACCTGCGCCTTCTGCCCGGCAACCTCAATAAAGCCGTTCAGCTGGCTTGGGTTGCGTGCATTGACCTCATTGAGAATGACCTTCGCTTCCCCTTTTGCCAGCCACGGGTTGCTGCTGACCATTCCGGCAATTTGCGTTTGGGTGTTGGCGTGTGAGTTATTGAGCACCACGCCTTTTTTATCCACATCGAACTGGCTGTAGACATTGCGGGAAACACCGGCGGCGCTGGGGGTCTGGATATTGATCTGCGGAGTACCGTTGGCGCTATGAATAATGGTGGGTTGCTGGCCGCCCGGCGCACTGCCATCGGCGACGATACCTGCCTGCACGGGGTGAACAGCTCCCAGCGCCAGCAGCAGGGCAAAACTCACGCCATGAACCTTACCAATCAGCTGGCTGAGGGTATGGCCGGTACCGGATGAAAACGGCGATGCGCCCGCCCGGCCTGCACCGGCAATATCCGCCACGACCATCAGCAGGCCGCGTGCTTTGTTGAAAACAATACGGTAGAGGTTCTTATTCATGACAGCGTCCTTACTGGCATTTCTGTAACAGGAACAGACAGCGGATGTGCAGCACGCCAGGCTCTGGCCTGCTGATGACTGATACGATCGCCTTTGAAATTTATGACCCGCTGACCTTTTTCAGCCCCGCGGTGATAGAGCGCACGAAAGCAGCACTCGGGGAAAAGGGTATTGCCGACCAGGCGACGCATGGCCATCGTATCGCCAAAAGGCGCTATCCAGTCGCGGATCCACATCCGCTCGCCACTTGCCCAGTCACGATCCTGCACGCTGATCGCCGGTTGTTTCAGGTAACGTCGCTCGGCAACGTCGTCCAGCCACATCCAGCTTAAGAAAAACAGCGGTCTGGCGTCGCGGCTAACCAATGCATACTGTTGCCGTTTAATGATGGGCAGAAGCACCGTCGGCAGCGCATGGAGAGGCAAGTCGCGATGCGCTGCCGAGTGCATCCATAACCAGACGGCGGCACCGAAAGCTTCAGCTTCACTCATATCCCCACCAAGGATCATGGGTGAATGAATGTTATAAGGCCCTGTTTGCATCCCTGCCTCTTAATATTGCCAGTTGAGGTTGAAGCCCAGCGACACCGGATTGGTGCTAAAGCCGTCGGGTCTGGAGAATGGCACGGCAGCAAACAGGTCATAGCCTGTTTTAAATGCCGAACCGCGAATGCCGATAGCGCCCCCGGCGAGGTGGTTGCCGACCAGATATTGCGTGCCGTTCCCGCCGACTTCGCCGTAGTCAACGCCCAGATAAAGTTCCTGCGCCGGCACCGGCGTGGCCCAGGCGATATCATTCCGCACGAACCACCCGCGATCGGCGTTTAGCGTCCGTTCGCCGTCAAAGCCGCGTACCGTCCAGCGGCTGCCGATGGCCAGCTGATCCTGCGGCGTCAGTGGCGTGTGGCTTATCTGGCGTTGGTATTGCAGGTTGTGGCGAAAGCGCTGGTTGCCCAGGGTAAAAGGCGTCTCCAACTGGGCAGAAAGCTGCAGGATTTTTGACAGCGCGGTGCCTTCGCCCCAGTATTCTTCCGGTGCCGGGATGGCGCCAAACCAGCGGGTGCCGCGCTGGTAGCTGATGCCCGCATCCAGCGTGGACCAGGGCAGATAATGGCGATGCTGAAGTCCGGCACGCCAGCCAGCCGTGCGACGACGTTGAACCTCGATTTCCGTGTCGTTGATATAATTTCGGGTTTCCCTCGCCAGAATATCCCAGCTGAAGGTGGTTTTCTGACGGTCGTTACGGTGCAGCAGGCGGCTAAGGCGGAAACTGACGTTCTGGCTTTTACCGCTGTAGCGATAGTCCTGATTAAGTCCGGCGACCGTCTGATGATAGTCATAGCTGTTGGCGGTTATCCCTGCGTCCCAGTAACCTAAAGGCAGCGAATAGTGGCCGGTAAAATTACGGGAGCCTTTATCGCCGTGATGGATCAGGCCAGCGCTGGCGGAAAGATAGAAGAGATCGCTGAGTGAAAGAGGATTATCCAGCGACAGCGTCAGACCGCCCTGATAACGCCCGGTGCTGCGGGTGCCAGAATCATCCAGCGAGACGCCAGCGCGCCACATTTTGCTTTGCTGTCGATGCAGCACTATATCGCTTTCTCCCGGTGCTTTACCCGAAACGATTTCCATACTGGCCTGCACCGTAGGCAGCCGTTGCAGGTTTTCCAGCCCCTGTTCGATATCACGCAGATCCAGCAGGTCTCCGGCGTGGGCCGGGAAAGCGCTGTAGAGAGTGAAATAGCGGTTGCTTTCCGGCGTCAGCATCACCTGACGAATTTTTCCCGCCAGGATGCTCAGCTTCAGCTCGCCGCTTTTCAGATCCTGTGAAGGCGCCAGCACACGAGTCGTGATGTAGCCGTGATCGATCAGGCGGTTTTGCAGCGCGCTCATCAGCAGATTAATGCCTTTCCCGCCCAGACAGTGACCAACAGCCTGACCGGCGATCCGCTGTAAAGGCAGCCAGTGCGGTAACGCGCCTGTTCCCTTCAGAACGACCCGGTTCAGTGGGAAACAGGGTTTTTCCTGGGGAAAGACCAGCCGACTGAAACCTGAGGCCGGTGGCGTAAGGCGTACGTCCGGCACTGTGGGCCGCAACTGCTGCTCCAGGGCATTTTGCCGCTGCAAAATCAGCGGTTCGTTAGCGGGCGTTACGGCAAGTGTTTTTAACGGCAATATAGCGGTTATGAAAATGAAGCTGTAAAGGCAAAGCGGGGCGAAACGATGGCTGAAAACCAACATTGACGAATCCTTGTCAAATAATTAGTTAATTAATAAAGAATTTTTCAGCGTAACGATCGAGGGTCGATCGGACAGCGTAACTATATCGCCTTATGATAAGTAGGGTTTTTCTGATTTACAATCAGGAATATTGTCTGGTCAGGAAGGTGAGGGGCCGAAGCCGATCCTGCTTTCGGCCAGAACTAAGGAAGCAGCGCTTCAGAGAAAGGCGATCGGCCCCTCCCTTACAAAGGGGCAATATGTTTTTCAATCCGCTGCATAGCGGCCTGCCAGGGACACAGCGTGCCTGGGGCCATTTGCCTGCATCCCGGAAACGTCAGCTCGGTCAGCAGCGGAGGGTGCTGCTTATCGAGTGGCGTAAGCTCGCGCAGCTGGGCAAGGCTTTGCGCCTGAAAATAGATGCGGATAAAACGCTCGCCCTTGTATCGCCACCGTTCGAATACCAGACTGCCGCCGGGCGGAATATTGCCGTGCGGATAATCGGCCTGCTGCCAGCGGAAATCCAACAGGGTACGCAGCCAGGCGATATTGATATCATGAGCGACATAGAGCAGCCAGCGCACGTCCGGCGGCGCGTCGGTTGCTCTCTCTCCGGTCGCGCCTGCGCGCAGCGCGCTGGCAATCTGGCTCATCAGCCCTGAAGCGCCGCGGCTGGCCAGCGTGGGCAAATCGTTGGTGTAATCATATTTAGCGCTCAGCAGCGGCAGCAGCGCGGCCAGTTCCGCCTGATTATTAACCTTGCCAAAGGCCACTTCGCTAAGTGGCTTGTTTTCGCTCCATTCCAGCCGCAGCGTTTCCGCCATTGCAGCCAGCGTATCCAGTCCCTGAATGCCGACCGTGCCGTTCGACCAGGTGGCAAGCTGCCAGGGCTGGCTGAAAACAGGGCAGGGCCGGGCGGGCTGACAGACGGCTTTTTTTAACGCGTCGATTTGCGGTTGCAGCCGCCGCTGCGCGTCTGCCAGGCTGCCGCCCATCGCGCGTAGCGCTTCCTGACGATGCGTCGCGGCCTGCTCCTGGCTGACTTTCTCGTTGGGAAGCTGAAACAGCGAGGCCGCCATGACATGTGCCGCAATGTCGCAGCCCGGAAAAGCCGCCTCGGCTAACACCTGCGCTGTGGCCCGGGTACGCTGCATCGGACTGGCTATCAGGTGAAAATCCCGTTCCTTCGGGCAGCCTTCGCCCAGCAGGCCCGCTTCACGATAGTAACTGCTCTCGTAACGTCCTTTCAGCCAGGCTGCCGTATAGCCGTGACCGGTCAGGTTACCGTCTGCGGTCAGCCAGTCGGGCCAGCGCCGGGCCGAACCGTTTTCAATAGCTCGTCGGTTATCCGGCGAAGGCGGGCGAACGCCATGTCGGCTGACTTCCACTACCTTTTCCAGCACGTAGTCCGCCTGTACGGGCTGGCTAAAAAAAGCCGTGAGGCCAGCAAAAAGCACGGCCGCGGAGAAAAACTTGTACATCCATACATCCTTAAAGATTCGTGCTGCCAAAAGCATCCTGGTGACTATTCAATCTGTAGGGAGCGAAAAACGCAGCTTCACCTGCTATAACACCTGAATATCCCTCTCAAAAAACAGGCTGACAGAGTATTACACTGCGGGCCGCACTTTTTGCTACAAGAAATCGGCTTGTACAACTTCAAAATAGCTGTACACATTTGCCGAAACTGGTTAACTTAAGCGCAGAATTATTTAAACACGTTTTAACCTACCAACTGAAGGGGGCTGTATGCGTCAGGATGGATTTAACCCGAAAACTGAAGGTGATATCAGTCGCTACTTCAGTGAAGCGATGATGCCCTCTCAACAGGAAACGTTGGGGCAGATCGTGGTGGAGATTCTGCGTTCGGGTAAAAATATTAACCGCAAGGCGATCTGTTCTAAACTGCTGAGGCGGCTTGAACTGGCCTCCGATGCGGAACAGGAAAAGCATTATCACGAGCTGATAGGCATGTTGTTTGGCCGTGAGGACTGAGTTTCAAAGCCTGGATGATGATTACCAGACGTCCTAACTTTTCTGCTCGGCCCGGCCTGCTTTCCCGCCTGGCCCTTTGATCGGCAGTGGTGGGCAAACCTGCTGCCTCCCAGGGTTACTTCCGGGAACTGTGGCTATTTATGTGCCCACATCACTGATACAGAGAAGCTGGTATGTACAGAAACGACGATGAAAAACTGATTGATATAGTGCTGGGTGAGGCCGTACTGGTGCTGTTAAAAACCGATGCTACCATCAATAACGCCGCGCTGATCCGTCAGCTGCAGGCGATGGCCGCCGTAGAAAAAAGCGCTGCCAGGCACCGTGCCTGCAAACAGGCTATTATCGATGTCAGAAATAATATAAAGACCGGTAACAATCGCTATACGCACGAAATTCGCGACGTGGATAACGTGACGCACCTTTTTACCAGCGAAGGCCCGCCGGACGGCACTAAAAAACATTGAGTCAATTCAGGTGGGGATATCCCGCCCTTTATAAAGGCGAATACTATGCAGCAGCACTCTTCAGAGCCGGGCATCCTTGAACATTTTCAGGGAGAAGGTGATTTACTGGCTCAGGAAACCAAAGTTATCGGCGCCGTGATCAGAGAAATTGCGGCAGCCGGTGGCTACGTAACCAACAAAGCGATTATCCTGAAGCTGATTGAAAAGCTGGAAAACACTTCTGACGTCGTCCAGCTGGATATCTTCCGCCAGGCGCTGGAAGTGGTGGTGGCTCGCACGCCTGACGACGCATAACTTTCACCCACATCCCAGGCGGCTTATGCAGATCGGCAAAAAGCCCTAGCCGAAGCCTGCTGCCTGGGACAGTTGAAAAAAGGTCTGTAAAGGAACTATAAGGGTTAATGGAAGCGGTCGAGTATCGATCGGAAAGCGCGCTGAATAGCGGCCTTCATGTTTTCATCTGTGGCTTGTGCGCTGTGGATCTGAAGTCTAATCAGGATGTTATGTCGTCCTACCGGTTCGCCGCTTTCCAGCAGCTCTGCTACGGCTCTGCCGATGAGGGCACAGATTTCTGAAGAATACGCCTGCTCTTTTTTGGGCACTCTCTTCCCTCTTTGAACTGTACCTGTAAACAGACTATCACAGCCCGCCATAGCGGGTATACTTCTGCTGTATATTTAACCTGGTGCGCCCGCATCAAAAGCTGAAGCCGCCTGAATTGCCCGCATAAAAAAAGCTCGCCGAAGCGAGCTTTATTCAGCAGTCTGCAAAAAGATATTACAGCTTGCCAGCGTTCTCAGACAGGTATTTCGCTACGCCGTCCGGAGAAGCGCCCATGCCTTCTTTGCCTTTTTCCCACTGAGCCGGGCACACTTCGCCGTGCTCTTCGTGGAACTGCAGCGCGTCAACCATACGCAGCATTTCATCAACGTTACGGCCCAGCGGCAGATCGTTAACAACCTGGTGGCGAACCACACCGGCTTTGTCGATCAGGAAAGAGCCGCGCAGCGCAACGCCTGCATCCGGATGCTCGATGCCGTAGGCTTTCTGGATTTCACGTTTGATATCCGCAACCATCGCGTATTTTACTTCGCCGATGCCGCCTTTATCGATTGGGGTCTTACGCCATGCGTTGTGAACGAACTCGGAGTCGAAAGAGACGCCGACCACTTCCACGCCGCGCTTCTGGAATTCTTCATAACGCTTGTCGAAAGCGATCAGCTCAGAAGGGCAAACAAAAGTGAAGTCCATTGGCCAAAAGAACACAACGGTGGCTTTACCAGCGGTGTGTTTTTTAAAGTTAAAGTTTTCTACGATTTCACCGTTGCCCAGCACGGCTGCGGCGGTGAAATCAGGGGCCTGACGAGTTACGAGAACCATAGTCACTCCTGTAAGGATAAATTAAGGGAAACGGCCGCCAGTATGGGGCGGGATAGCGTTGTAAACCAGCGATAACCGCCGATTTCTCTGATAGGCTTTACCTATCAAAAAGCTTTTTTATTCAATGTGTTCGCCAACAATAACCTTTTTCAGCAAAAGGGCAAGCGGCAATCGTGGCTACAGTAACTGCTGGCGGGCTTTTGCCATCATCTGCGGATAAAACTGCCGGAAAACAGCGTCGAGCTGTTGATAATTATCAACAAAATCCTGATAGCAATCTGCCAGCGCGGCCAGGCGAGGACGGCGGCTGGCCATCCCGGTCAGCACGTTTTGCAAATAGGGCGCTTCCGCATACTTTTCCATCCAGCGATCCGTCCACAGATAGCGATTCAGATGCTGGAAACGCTCCGGCGTGGTGGCAAGGTGCGGGCCGATCTCCGCCCGCGCCTGACGTAAAAAATCCGGTAAGGCCGTTTCCGGCACGATCTCATCCCAATGACGGGATAAAAAGTGATCCCAGATGACGTCCAGCGCGATAGGCGATACGCGATAGGTTTCGGGGCGGAAAAAACCGCGTGCGACCCGGACTTCCGGCAGGGCGTCGGTCATGACGTCAACGCGTCGGTGCAGCAAAATGCCGGCGGCAACGTTATCAGGCCAGACGTCACGCGGATTGCCGCGCACGAAGTCAGCCATCAGGTTGCCGAGCAGGGAGCTGTTGGCCAGCCGCGCCAGATGAAGGTGAGCGAGAAAGTTCATCGCGGCAGTATATCGGCTTCTGACGTGTCGGGATACCGTTGATAGTGGCGTGCAGAGCGCATCGACGCCCGTTGGCGGACGGTTTAACCGATAGATGCGGCGAATGGTTCAGAATTGGCGGGTTTTCAGCTAGAATGTGCGCCCTGATTTCCCTGACTGTGAATGACCATGCGCGTTGCCGATTTTTCTTTTGAGTTGCCCGAATCTTTGATTGCCCACTATCCGCAGGCCCAGCGCAGCGGATGCCGTCTGCTGTGCCTTAACGGCCCGGACGGCGCGCTGACCCACGGGGTGTTCACCGATTTACTGGATTTGCTCAATCCGGGCGACCTGCTGGTTTTTAACAATACGCGCGTGATCCCGGCGCGTATTTTCGGACGTAAAGCCAGCGGCGGCAAAATCGAAGTGCTGGTTGAACGGATGCTGGACGAGCATCGCGTGCTGGCCCATATTCGCGCCTCTAAAGCGCCGAAAGCGGGCGCCGAGCTGCTGCTTGGCGACGACGAAAGCGTCAAAGCGACGATGGTTGCCCGTCACGACGCGCTCTTTGAGCTGCATTTCGACGACGAGCGCGCCGTGCTGGATATTCTGGACGCCGTCGGCCATATGCCGCTGCCGCCTTATATCGATCGTCCTGACGAAGACGCGGATCGCGAGCTTTACCAGACTGTTTACAGCGAACGTCCCGGCGCGGTGGCTGCGCCTACTGCTGGCCTGCATTTTGACGAACCTATGCTGGAAGCGCTGCGGGCGAAAGGGATTGAAACCGCTTTCGTTACGCTGCACGTCGGCGCGGGCACGTTCCAGCCGGTACGCGTGGACAGCATTGAAGATCATATTATGCACGCCGAGTATGCTGAGGTTCCGCAGGAAGTGGTGGATGCGGTGCTGGCGTGCAAAGCGCGCGGCAACCGTGTCGTCGCCGTAGGCACAACTTCCGTGCGCTCGCTGGAGAGCGCGGCGGCGGCGGCCAAAGACGCGCTGATTGCGCCGTTCTTCGACGACACCAAAATTTTTATTTATCCCGGCTATGAGTATCAGGTTATTGATGCGCTGGTCACCAATTTCCATCTGCCGGAATCGACGCTGATTATGCTGGTTTCCGCTTTCGCGGGCTACCGTCACACCATGCACGCTTACGAGCAGGCGGTGGCGGAGAAGTATCGCTTCTTCAGCTATGGCGACGCGATGTTTATCACCCGCAATCCGCAGGCGATAAACGAGCAGGTCGGTAAATAATGCCATAACCGGCTTTGTCCGGTTGCGACGCCTGCGCCCGACCGGGGCGCAGGTCAACTCTTAAGCATCAGACTGTTTCTCTGATGGAGGCAACGTGAAGTTTGAATTAGATACTACTGATGGGCGCGCGCGCCGTGGCCGTCTGGTTTTCGATCGTGGCGTGGTGGAAACCCCGGCCTTTATGCCTGTGGGCACCTACGGCACCGTAAAAGGCATGACGCCGGAAGAAGTGCAGGATACCGGCGCGCAGATTATTCTCGGCAACACTTTCCATCTGTGGCTGCGTCCCGGCCAGGAGATCATGAAGCTGCATGGCGATCTGCACGACTTTATGCAGTGGAAAGGGCCAATCCTGACCGACTCCGGCGGTTTCCAGGTGTTCAGCCTGGGCGACATTCGCAAAATCACCGAAGCGGGCGTGCATTTCCGCAACCCGATTAACGGCGACAAGATCTTCCTCGATCCTGAAAAATCGATGGAGATCCAGTACGATCTCGGTTCCGATATCGTGATGATTTTCGACGAATGCACGCCTTATCCTGCCGACTGGGATTACGCCAAACGCTCGATGGAGATGTCGCTGCGTTGGGCGCAGCGCAGCCGCGACCGCTTTGATTCGCTTGAAAATAAAAACGCGCTGTTCGGGATTATTCAGGGCGGCGTTTACGAAGATTTACGAGATGTCTCCGTAAAAGGACTGGTAGAGATCGGCTTTGATGGTTACGCTGTGGGCGGCCTGGCGGTCGGCGAGCCGAAAGAGGACATGCACCGTATTCTGGAGCACGTCTGTCCGCAGATCCCTGAGGACAAACCGCGCTATCTGATGGGCGTCGGCAAACCGGAAGATCTGGTTGAAGGCGTACGTCGCGGTATCGATATGTTTGACTGCGTGATGCCTACCCGCAATGCCCGTAACGGCCACCTGTTCGTGACTGACGGCGTGGTGAAAATCCGTAACGCGAAATATAAAGATGATACGGCGCCGCTGGATGCGGAGTGTGATTGCTACACCTGTCGCAACTATAGCCGCGCCTATTTGTATCATCTGGATCGTTGCAACGAAATACTGGGTGCGCGTCTTAACACTATTCATAACCTGCGCTACTACCAGCGCCTGATGGCTGGTTTACGCAAGGCTATTGAAGAGGGTAAATTAGAGCACTTTGTTACCGAATTTTATGCGCGGACGGGCAAAGCGGTTCCGCCGTTAAACGTCTGATAATTAATCAATGAGGGAAAATTAATGAGCTTGTTCATTTCTGATGCAGTGGCTGCTGCGGGTGCGCCAGCACAGGGAAGCCCGTATTCGCTGGTCATCATGCTGGTGGTTTTTGGTCTGATCTTCTATTTCATGATCCTGCGTCCACAGCAGAAACGTAGCAAAGAGCATAAAAAACTGATGGATTCCATCAGCAAGGGTGACGAAGTGCTGACCACCGGCGGCCTGGTCGGACGCGTAACCAAAGTGGCGGATACCGGCTATGTAGCTATCGCGCTGAACGAGACGACGGAAGTTGTGGTCAAACGTGATTTCGTGGCTGCCGTTCTGCCGAAAGGTACGATGAAGGCGCTGTAATTTTTTGTTTTCCCTAAGGGAACTGCCGTGTTAAACCGTTATCCTTTGTGGAAGTACATCATGCTGATCGTCGTGCTTATCGTCGGTCTGCTCTATGCGCTTCCCAACCTGTATGGTGAGGATCCGGCTGTTCAGATCACCGGCGCGCGCGGAAGCGCCGCCAGTGAACAGACGCTGAATCAGATCCAGAATGCTTTAAAAGAAGAGAAAATCCAGAGCAAATCCATTGCGCTGGAAAACGGCGCTATCATGGCGCGCTTCGCTAACGGCGACGTGCAGCTGCGCGCTCGTGACGCCATCATCAAAACGCTGGGCGAAGACTACGTTGTCGCGCTCAACCTTGCTCCAGCCACGCCAGGCTGGCTGAGTATGCTGGCCGCAGAACCGATGAAACTCGGTCTCGATCTGCGCGGCGGCGTGCACTTCCTGATGGAAGTCGATATGGATACCGCCCTGGGCAAGCTCCAGGAGCAGAATATCGATAACCTCAGAAGCGATCTGCGCGACAAAAATATTCCCTACACCAACGTGCGTAAAACCGATAACTACGGTCTGGAAATTCGTTTCCGTGACGCACAGGCGCGTGACGACGCCGTCAGCTATCTGACCGGCCGCCATCGCGATCTGGTGATCAACGCCAGCGGCAGCAACCTGCTGCGTGCGGTCATGTCGGATGACCGCCTGCGTGAAGCGCGCGAATATGCGGTTCAGCAGAACATTACTATCCTGCGTAATCGCGTGAACCAGCTTGGCGTTGCCGAACCGCTGGTGCAGCGTCAGGGCGCTGACCGCATCGTGGTCGAGCTGCCGGGTATTCAGGATACCGCGCGTGCTAAAGAGATCCTGGGCGCGACCGCCACGCTGGAATTCCGTCTGGTTAACACCTCCGTCGATCCTACCGCTGCCGCCAACGGCCGCGTACCGGGCGATTCCGAAGTGAAAAATACCCGCGACGGCCAGCCGGTAACGCTGTACAAGCGCGTGATCCTGACCGGTGATCACATCACTGACTCGACGTCGAGCATGGATGAGTACAACCAGGCACAGGTTAACATCTCGCTGGACAGCGCGGGCGGCAACATCATGTCCAACTTCACCAAGGATAATATCGGCAAGCCGATGGCAACGCTGTTTGTGGAATACAAAGACAGCGGTAAGAAAGACGCCAACGGTCGCGCTATCCTGGCGAAGCAGGAAGAAGTGATTAACGTCGCGAATATCCAGTCTCGCCTGGGCAACAGCTTCCGCATCACCGGCATCAGCAATCCAAACGAAGCGCGTCAGCTGTCGCTGCTGCTGCGTGCGGGCGCGCTGATTGCGCCAATCCAGATTGTGGAAGAACGCACCATTGGTCCAACCATGGGCGCGCAAAACATTACTCAGGGTCTGGAAGCCTGCCTGTGGGGCCTGATCGCCTCTATCGTATTTATGGTGGTTTACTACCGTAAATTCGGCGTGATTGCGACCACTGCGCTGGTGGCAAACCTGGTGCTGATTGTGGGGATTATGTCTCTGCTGCCCGGCGCCACGCTGACCATGCCGGGTATTGCCGGTATCGTGCTGACGCTGGCGGTCGCCGTTGATGCTAACGTACTGATTAACGAACGTATCAAGGAAGAGCTGAAGAACGGACGCTCCGTTCAGCAGGCGATCCATGAAGGCTACAGCGGCGCGTTCTCCAGTATTATCGACGCCAACGTCACCACGCTGATCACGGCTATTATCCTTTATGCTGTCGGTACGGGATCCATTAAAGGCTTCGCTATCACCACGGCTATCGGTGTAGTGACCTCTATGTTTACCGCTATTGTCGGTACCCGCGCCATCGTCAACCTGCTGTACGGCGGTAAACGCATCAACAAGCTGTCTATTTGAGGAGTGCGTTGTGGCACAGGACTATAGCGTTGAACAACTGAACTACGGCCGTAAAGTCCATGACTTTATGCGCTGGGACAAGCTGGCCTTTACTCTTTCCGGCCTGCTGCTGATCGCCTCATTTGCGATCATGGGCCTGAAAGGGTTTAACTGGGGTCTGGATTTCACCGGCGGTACGGTGATTGAAATTACCCTGGAGAAACCGGCCGAGCTGGATAACCTGCGCGGCGCGCTGGAGAAAGCGGGCTTTACCGATCCGCAGGTGCAGAACTTCGGCAGCAGCCGCGACGTGCTGGTGCGTATGTCGCCGAACGAAGGCAACGCGGGCCAGGAGCTGGGCAACAAGGTCGTCAGCATTATCAATCAGGCGACGGCGCAAAACGGCACCGTGAAGCGCATTGAGTTTGTTGGCCCAAGCGTGGGCAGCGATCTGGCGCAGACCGGCAGCATGGCGCTGCTGGTGGCGCTGATAGCCATCCTGGTTTACGTCGGTTTCCGCTTCGAGTGGCGACTGGCGTTAGGCGCCGTGCTGGCGCTGGCGCATGACGTGATTATCACCATGGGCATTCTTTCTCTGTTCCATATTGAGATTGATTTGACCATTATTGCGTCGCTGATGTCGGTTATCGGTTACTCGCTGAACGACAGCATCGTGGTATCGGACCGTATTCGTGAGAACTTCCGCAAGATCCGTCGCGGTACGCCTTACGAAATCTTCAACGTCTCGCTGACGCAGACGCTGAGCCGTACCATTATGACCTCCGCCACCACGCTGGTGGTGGTGCTGATGCTGTTTATCTTTGGCGGCGCGCTGCTGGAAGGCTTCTCGCTGACCATGCTAATCGGCGTGTCCATCGGGACAATTTCATCTATCTACGTGGCTTCGGCGCTGGCGCTGAAACTGGGGATGAAACGCGAGCATCTGCTGCAGCAGAAAGTGGAGAAAGAGGGCGCCGATCAGCCTTCGATTCTGCCTTAAGCTTTCCGCTGTTAAATAAAAAGCGCCGCATCTGCGGCGCTTTTTTTATGGTTTCGTCTGGGCCACAACGTCGTGAACCCGGACATAACCCAGCTGTTCCGGCGGCAGATTGCTCAGGCGCAGCGGCACCGTGACTTCGCTACGAGGCAGCAACGAGGCCGCCACGCTGAAGGTCTGGCTCTGGCTGTTTACCTGCAGCGGTTTGCCGGTAGTCGGATCCAGCTCGCCCCATTCTACCGTTGCGCTGAACGCAGGCAGATTGTTGTCGCCGGCAGAGCGAATATGCAGCATCGCCCGCGTGCCGTTGGCTTCATTTTCTATATGGCTCAGCGACAGCTTCACCTCGCCCAGCTGGCTTTGCAGCGGCACGGCCGTATTGGTGGCCGGCAGCAGCCAGGCGCCCTGGGTAGAATTGCCGTTAAGCATATTCTGCCGCGTCAGCGCCGTTGCCTGCTCGGTAAGCTGCTGCATCTCATTGTTGAGCTTGCCCACCTGGTTATGCAGCTTGTTGATCTGCGGCTGCTGCGGTGAGGCGCAGCTTGCCAGCAAAACAACCAGCGGCAGCAGCGAGGCCTTTTTCAGGTATCCGGCCATAATTGCCTACTGAGGAATGCGTAAGGTCTGACCCGGATAGATCTTGTTCGGATCGGAGAGCATCGGCTTGTTAGCCTCAAAGATTTGATTGTACTTGTTCGGATCGCCATACACTTCTTTCGAGATAGCGCTCAGCGTGTCGCCTTTCTTCACCGTATAGAATTTTGCTTCGGTCGCGGTTTCAGCCACCTTCACATTATCCTCAACGTGGGTGATACCGGCTACGTTACCGGCCGCTACCAGGATTTTTTCCTTCAGCTCTTGCGAAATGCTGTCGCCGCTGATGCTGGCCTTATCGCCATCCACCTTAACGTCCACCTTGTCGCTGCCCGGCAGGCCCAGCTTGTGGATATATTCTTTCAGCTTCGCGCTCTGGTCTTCGCCAGCGCCGCTTACGGAATCCCACAGCTTCTCACCAGCTTCTTTTACAAAGTTAAATAAACCCATATTTCCTCCGGCTAATCCTTGTTTTTAAAAAAGTTACGCCTGAGCGTTCTCTCATTATAGCGGAAGAACGAGGAGATACCTGGTCAGATGCCAGACAAAGCGATACGGCGGGGGAAAGAAGGACAACCCGATATTTTGTTGCTCGCCACTTCGCGCTACACTGTGTTCACTTTTCCAGGATCCAGGAATTATCATGCATTGCCCGTTCTGTTCTGCTGTGGATACCAAAGTTATCGATTCCCGCCTTGTGGGGGAAGGAACCTCGGTGCGCCGTCGCCGTCAGTGCCTGGTGTGCCATGAACGCTTCACCACTTTTGAAGTGGCCGAGCTGGTGATGCCGCGCGTGGTGAAAAGCAATGATATCCGTGAGCCCTTCAATGAAGACAAGCTGTGCAGCGGCATCATGAAGGCGCTGGAGAAGCGGCCGGTCAGCTCGGACGACGTTGAAAACGCCGTCAGCCATATCAAAAGCAAGCTGCGCTCCACCGGCGAACGGGAAGTACCCAGCAAGATGATCGGCAATCTGGTGATGGACGAGCTGAAAAAGCTGGATAAGGTGGCCTATATTCGCTTCGCCTCGGTTTACCGCAGCTTTGAAGATATCCGCGAATTCGGCGAAGAGATCGCCCGCTTACAGGATTAAGGCATGGATGAAATCTATATGGCCCGCGCGCTTGAACTGGCCAGGCGCGGACGCTTTACCACAACGCCCAATCCGAACGTAGGCTGCGTTATTGTACGCGACGGGGAGATTGTCGGCGAAGGCTACCATTTTCGCGCAGGCGAACCCCATGCTGAAGTTCACGCTCTGCGTATGGCTGGCGAAAAGGCGCGCGGCGCGACGGCTTACGTCACGCTGGAGCCCTGTAGCCACCATGGCCGCACGCCGCCATGCTGTGAGGCGTTGATTGCCGCAGGCGTAGCCCGAGTCGTCGCCGCCATGCAGGATCCCAACCCGGAAGTGGCGGGGCGCGGCCTTTACCGCTTGCAGCAGGCCGGTATCGAGGTCAGCCACGGGCTGATGATGCAGGAAGCGGAAGCGCTGAATCGCGGCTTTCTGAAGCGGATGCGCACCGGCTTTCCCTGGGTGCAGCTGAAGCTGGGCGCGTCGCTGGATGGCCGTACGGCAATGGCAAGCGGCGAAAGCCAGTGGATCACCTCGTCAGAGGCGCGACGCGACGTGCAGCGCCTGCGGGCGCAAAGCGCCGCGATCCTGACCACCAGCGCGACGGTGCGGGCGGACGATCCCTCGCTGACCGTGCGCTGGGACGAGCTGAACCAGGACGTGCGCGCAATCTATGCGCAGCAGGATTTACGCCAGCCGGTCAGAGTGGTTATCGACAGCCACAATCGCGTTACGCCGCAGCATCGGCTGATTTCCCAGCCGGGGGAAACCTGGCTGGCGCGTCAGCAGCCCGACGGGCTAAGCTGGCCGGATAACGTGCAACAATTTTGCGTGCCGCGCCTCAATGGGCAAACCGATCTGGTTTCCCTGCTGATGCTGCTGGGACGCCGCCAGATCAACAGCGTCTGGGTAGAAGCAGGCGCTGCGCTTTCCGGTGCGCTGCTGAGCGCGGGCGTGGTTGATGAGCTGATCGTTTATCTTGCGCCGAAATTATTGGGCGATGCGGCACGCGGTTTGTGCCATCTGCCCGCTTTAGCACAACTTGCTGAAGCGCCGACGTTTATATTCAGCGATAGTCGTCAGGTTGGGCCAGATTTGCGCCTGACGCTGACGCCGCGATAGCGCTCTGCAGAAAAGCGGAAGCAGAGCGTTAAAGAGTGTGATAGAATCCGCCCCCCTGCGGGGCCATAACAAACCCTGAAAGGAAGATTATGAACGTTATTGAAGCTGCTGTTGCTACTCCTGACGCGCGCGTGGCCATTGTTATTGCGCGTTTCAACAATTTTATCAACGACAGCCTGCTGAGCGGTGCCCTTGATGCGCTGAAGCGTATCGGCCAGGTAAAAGATGAAAACATCACCGTTATCTGGGTGCCGGGCGCCTATGAAATGCCAATGACGGCGCGTGCGCTGGCGAACGCCGGCAAATACGACGCGGTTGTGGCACTGGGCACCGTGATCCGCGGTGGCACCGCCCACTTCGAATATGTTGCTGGCGAAGCCAGTTCTGGCCTGGCCAGCGTCGCTATGAACAGCGATATTCCGGTTGCCTTTGGTGTTCTGACGACGGAAAACATCGAGCAGGCCATTGAGCGCGCCGGAACCAAAGCGGGTAACAAAGGGGCGGAAGCCGCTCTGACCGCACTTGAAATGATTAACGTATTGAAAGCCATCAAAGCCTGATTTTAAGGGGAATTTTGTGAAACCTGCTGCTCGTCGCCGCGCCCGTGAATGTGCTGTCCAGGCGCTTTACTCCTGGCAGTTGTCAAAGAACGACATCTCTGATGTCGAATACCAGTTTCTGGCGGAGCAAGACGTCAAAGACGTTGATATCAGCTATTTCCGCGAGCTGCTGGGCGGCGTTGCGACCAACAGCGCGTACCTTGACGGCCTGATGAAGCCTTACCTTTCCCGCCAGCTGGAAGAGCTGGGTCAGGTGGAGAAAGCGATTCTGCGCATTTCGCTGTACGAGCTGAGCAAGCGCTCCGACGTTCCCTACAAAGTGGCTATTAACGAGGGGATTGAGCTGGCGAAAGTGTTTGGCGCTGAAGACAGCCACAAGTTCGTTAACGGCGTGCTGGATAAAGCCGCTCCGCATATCCGCCCCAACAAGAAGTAATCCTCTCAGGCCGGTCTTATCCGGCCTTCTTCCTTTTTTCTGCTGGAAAGCATTATGGCATGTGGCGAATTTGAACTTATCACGCGCTATTTTGATCGCATAACTAGCTCTCGTCGTGATGTGGAAAAAGGCATTGGCGATGACTGCGCCCTGCTTAACCTGCCCGAAAAACAGACGCTGGCGATCAGCACCGATACGCTGGTAGCGGGCGTACACTTTTTGCGTGACATCCATCCCGCCGATCTCGGTTATAAAGCGCTGGCGGTCAATCTCAGCGATTTGGCGGCAATGGGCGCCGATCCCGCCTGGCTGACGCTGGCGCTGACGCTGCCCGAGGTAAACGAAGCCTGGCTGAAAGAGTTCAGCGACAGCCTGTTCGAACTGCTGGATTATTACAATATGCAGCTGATCGGCGGCGATACCACGCGCGGCCCGCTGAGCATGACGCTGAGCATTCACGGCCTGGTGCCGCAGGGCAGGGCGTTGAAGCGGTCTGGCGCAAAGCCCGGCGACTGGATTTACGTTACCGGCACGCTGGGCGACAGCGCGGCAGGCCTGGCGCTGTTGCAGCACCATATCAAAATTAACGATCCCGCCGCGCATGAAGCCTTAATCAAACGCCACTTGCGCCCGATGCCGCGCATTCTGCAAGGGCAGGCGCTGCGCGACCTGGCCAGCGCCGCTATCGATATCTCCGACGGGCTGATCTCCGATTTGGGGCATATCCTGAAAGCCAGCGGCTGCGGCGCTCGTCTGCATCTGGATGCGCTGCCGCTTTCTGGGGTGATGAAAAGCCATTTTGACCCGGAGCAGGCAATCAGCTGGGCGCTGAGCGGCGGTGAAGACTACGAACTCTGCTTTACCGTCCCGGAAATCAATCGCGGCGCGCTGGACGTGGCGCTGGGGCATTATGGCGTGCCTTTTACCTGTGTAGGTCAGCTGGCGCCGCAGTCAGAAGGGCTGGTGCTACTGGAAAACAACCGGCCCGTCGAGCGCAAACTGAAAGGATTTGATCACTTTGGATAAGCACGAGGCGAAAAAACGCCTGAAGATGAGCAATCCCTGGCACCTGCTGGCAACCGGTTTTGGCAGCGGATTAAGTCCGGTGGTGCCCGGCACCATGGGATCGCTGGCGGCTATTCCTTTCTGGTATCTGATGTCGTTTCTGCCGCCGGATATCTACTCTCTGCTGGTGATGTTCGGCATCTGCATCGGCGTTTATCTCTGCCATCGCACCGCGAAAGATATGGGCCTGCACGACCACGGCAGCATCGTCTGGGACGAGTTTATCGGTATGTGGATCACGCTGATGGCGATCCCGGTGAACAGCTGGCAGTGGGTGCTGGCCGGATTCGTGATTTTCCGCATCCTGGATATGTGGAAGCCGTGGCCGATCCGCTGGTTTGACCGCAACGTCCACGGCGGCATGGGCATTATGATAGATGATATTGTCGCCGGCATTATTTCCGCCGGTATTCTCTATTATGCCGGGCACCATCTGGCGCTGTAGCGAGCCGTGTAAAAAGGAGGCCAGCATAGCTGGCCTCTTTGCTTTATGCTTTAGTCCTGGCGCAACAGCGGCGCGGCTTATTCAAATCCCACCACGTGATGCGGCTGATAAACGCTTTCCAGTTCCGCGATCTCTTCCTGCGTCAGCTCAATATCCACTGCTTTTACCAGATCGGCCAGCTGCTCTGCGCGTGAAGCGCCGATAATCGGCGACGTGACCACCGGTTTTGCCAACAGCCATGCCAGCGCTATCTGCGCACGGCTCACACCGCGAGCTTCGGCAATAGCCGCCACGCGCTGCGCAATCGCGCCGTCGTTCTCTTCGCTTCTGGCATACAGCGTGCTGCCGTATTCGTCGGAAGCGGTGCGCGCGGTGGTTTCACCCCACGGACGGGTCAGGCGACCGCGCGCCAGCGGGCTCCACGGCAGCACGGCGATATTTTCTGCCTGGCAGAGCGGGTGCATTTCGCGCTCCTCCTCACGTTGGATCAGATTGTACTGATCCTGCATGCTGACAAACCTTGTCCAGCCGTGACGATCCGCCGTGTAGAGCGCCTTGGCGAACTGCCAGGCATACATAGAAGACGCGCCGATATAGCGCGCTTTCCCGGCCTTCACCACGTCGTGCAGCGCCTCCAGCGTCTCTTCCAGCGGCGTGTTGTAATCCCAGCGGTGGATCTGCAATAAATCCACGTAGTCGGTGCCCAGGCGCGTCAGACTGTCATCAATGGACTGCATAATGCTGGCGCGTGAAAGGCCGCCGGCAAGATTACTCATCGGAAAGTAAACTTTGGTCGCCAGCACGATATCTTCGCGGCGCGCGTAGTCTTTCAATGCACGTCCCACGATTTCTTCACTGCTGCCGTCGGAATAGCTGTTGGCGGTATCGAAGAAGTTAATGCCCGCGTCCAGCGCCTGTTTGATCAGCGGACGGCTGCTCTCTTCAGGCAGTGTCCAGGCGTGGCGGCCGCGTTGGGGTTCGCCATAGGTCATACAGCCCAGGCACAAACGGGAAACGGTAAGATCGGTATTGCCTAACGGGAGGGTTTTCATGGGTGCTCCTGCTGATGTTAAAAAGGCGCAAAGGCCTAAGCATAGCAGGTACAGGCTCCCCGGAAGGGGAGCCTCGTGCGGTATTACAGCGCCAGCCAGCGCTTAATCTGCTGTTCGATGCCTTCGGCGTCCAGCTGATAATCGTGGCGGATCTCTTCCTGGGTGCCCTGCGGAATAAACTCATCCGGCAGGCCGATATTCAGCACCGGCACCAGCACGCGTTTCGCCATCAGCGCTTCAATCACGCCGCTGCCCGCGCCGCCTTTAATCGCGCCTTCTTCCAGCGTGATCAGCGCCTCGTGGCTGGCGGCCAGCTCAACGATCAGCGCCTCGTCCAGCGGCTTCACAAAGCGCATATCCACCAGCGTGGCGTTCAGCAATCCCGCGACGGCGGCGGCTTCCGGCAGCAGCGTGCCGAAGTTCAGGATTGCCAGCTTCTCGCCTTCGCGTTTCACCACGCCTTTGCCCAGCGGCAGCGACTGCAACGGCTGCAGCTCCGCGCCGGTTCCGGTGCCGCGAGGATAGCGTACCGCGCTTGGGCCAGCGCTATAGTGATAGCCGGTATAGAGCATCTGACGGCATTCGTTCTCGTCGCTTGGCGTCATGATCACCATATTCGGAATGCAGCGCAGGAATGAGATATCAAAAGCGCCCTGGTGCGTCTGACCGTCCGCGCCAACGATGCCGCCGCGATCGATAGCAAACAGCACCGGCAGCTTCTGGATCGCTACGTCGTGGATCAGCTGATCGTAGGCGCGCTGCAAAAACGTCGAGTAAATGGCGACCACGGGCTTATAGCCACCAATCGCCAGTCCGGCGGCAAAGGTGACGGCGTGCTGTTCGGCAATCGCCACGTCAAAATATTGCGCCGGATAGTCGCGCGAAAAGCTGACCATGCCGGAGCCTTCACGCATGGCAGGCGTAACG
>Ga0209371_1000953_pt1 | contig 22524 bp, 13 predicted proteins | sample AgamicAtAmrz_FD_187165 | JGI IMG/M metagenome (GOLD analysis project Ga0209371, IMG submission 187165) | Agave microbial communities from Guanajuato, Mexico - At.Am.rz (SPAdes) (version 2) | ecosystem: Host-associated > Plants > Roots > Rhizosphere | place: Guanajato, Mexico | collected 2012-06-07
TATATGAGCTGGCACCGCATACCCACGGGCGTCTGCCATCCGATCTGCAATTACGTAAGTTTCCTTCGCTGCTAACTCAACGGCTGAACTTTGGTGAAGGCCCACTTGCGGGGCGCATCAAAACAGCGACCAATCCGGATGGAGTTATTGCTGATAATTCGATGATCAAAATGATCGATGCCAGTCTTCGTGAGGGAGCTTTGTATCGTTTCCGCGACCCGGCCACAGGTTTGGGGGATGAAGAGAAAATGGTTAAATTGCTGAATAATTTTTGGTCGGCTGTAGAAACCGTATTCACTGATGACTGGGACAAAAAGCCTCGCTATTCACGCTTGTTACATGGCGTTGGTATTCTTGCGCTTGGAAGTTTGATGGATGAAATCGATCAAGTACATCAGGACTATAAAGGTGAACCTGGTTGGACCGAGATCCCTTCCTATACTCGTTTTGTCGAAGAGCTAAACCGAATTAAGCCGCTTTGTGCATGGAGTAACGGGGTGTGGGACTTCGGCACGGATATTGACGGTCAGCGAATCGTTCGTAAATGGAATGAGCTGCAAAATTTGTCAAAAGATATATCTTTGGTGACTGATTATCTTGTAACAAGCTATATAAAAGCGGCAAACGCAAACCTCTAAAAAAATAAGGGGCGAATGCCCCTTATTTTTTATACGTCAACACTCATGGGTTGTTGAAGACGTGCAACAAAGGCATTCAAAATCGAACCGGCTCCTTTACCTTCAGGATAAATGAGATCGCGACGATGAGGCGTTATCGCATACAGCGCCTGATGTTTTGCGCTTGCTGCGGCAAAAATAAAGTAATCAGCCTGTTTTGCTAAATTGACCAGCTTATCCGTCGCGGTATGGTCATGATTCACATCTACTCTGATCCCCTGAAACAACGCCTCAATCATCCCTCGGGCCCTGCGGGCAGCCCCTTCTGTCAGGGTATAAATGGCGACGCGTTTACCCGAGAGATCCGGAAGTGTTTCAGGCTCGCTATTATTGCTTCGTGCCGGTTCTGGAGGAAACGCAGAATCGGCTCCATTGCCTAATACGTTGATGGCCAGACTACGCATGATGGCACGGGTTGAATGATCGAGGCGCGGCCACACTCCAACAGCAAAAGTCTGAATATCCAACCATAGCGCGTTTCGTTCGGCGTTATCATGTTCCGGTGCATCCAGGAACAGTTCGATCATCTCTCCCAACGAGGGCAGATTTTTAAGTGAACTGCCGCGCTCAATAATGAGTTGCAGTGTCGCAACGAAATTCTGATATTCAACACGGCTGAGAGAACATTGCAGGAAATATTCGGTTGCTAGGGTCGCCAGTTTAATGTCCGCTGGACTGACGCTTTGTTCCATCGCCAGTACATCCACCCATTTCAGCCATGTTGTACTCTGCAAATGAAGCTGGTTTTTCCCCAGCCACTCGATAAAGGCGGGCATGGCATTGCGTAATGTTGAAAAGGCGTGCGGCGGAAAATCCTGCGCCAGCAGGTGAACAAAGGCCGACTCCTGGAAGGAGGTGGCGGGCCAGTGCTCACTCTCCAGTGCAACAACCTGCATCAAAGCGTTGCTATCGGCATCGGGTTCGCGCAGACGTGAGAACCAGTTGTCCCAGCCGGTGATGCTCACAGTAGCAAACCGGTTGATACTCTCAATCAGCGTTTCCAGAAGCGGGGTTTTCTTGGCTTGATCAAGCAGTTGTGGAGATACCGTGCTGAGTATCTTAGCATAGCTCTCCAGCGTTTCGGCTGTGGCTGTCAACGACGATTGTAGATAACTGGCCAGAGATTCAAGTGTTGTTGGCGGTAGCGACAACGAGACAGGAGAAGAGGTCGGGGTATCGTACCCGGTGCCCTTGAGTTCGGCCCAGTGCTGTAATTCCTGAAGCCATCCTGATTTCAGCGCGTCAGGCATCATGCTGAGCAGGGCTTGTTCACCCGCCAGCGCCACGCCAATTGCCCAGCTTCTCCAGGCGTTAAATTCCTTTTCTTCGCTTCCTAGCAGTGGAACCTGGGTAAAGAGCGGTTGGAGCGCCAGGAAAGCCGGGCGCAAAGCCGATGCCGGCTCCTGCATGTAGCTCAGGGCATCATGGCCCAGATAACGGTGCTGATAAGCGGCAAGCAGCATTCTGGTCAGCGACGAGGGAATGCGTCCTCGGATCAGATCGGGCAGATCCTGGTGGTTTAGCAAGGCATCCCAATTTTGCCATTTTCCGGCCTGCTGAAGCTCAAGTAGCAGCAGATTGCGTTTGGAGAGCAGACCGTTATCGCGCAGTTCTTGCAGAAAGTTATTGCTGGCCTCCACCTCTTTTTGATTTGTAGCCAGCATGAAATCGCTGAGGATACGGCCAAACGGACGCTTGCTGGTGCGAACGAGCGATGGGCGCAGGCGGAACAGGTTAATCACCTCTTGCAGGGCGGCAAAAACCCGCGTTTTCGCCTGCTTATCTTCACGTTTGCCTTTCAGCAACTCAATACGAATAAACCCTGTTGGGCTATGTTCCAGGAGTGCGGTTTCCGCCGCGAGAGTGGGGCCAGAAGTCGGGATCAGGTAAATTCGGCGGTCGGGGTCAACGTCAGCTGAACCAAGTCGGGCATCGATAACTTTGGTGAGTTCCTGCAGGGTGCGCTCATCTTCCGCCATCGCGAAGAAAACCCAGTGCTGGCGGTCGCACCAAGGCAGAATAATGGGCCATTCACCGTCCAGTGCGCTCGCCACTAAAGGCAATAGCGCGTTTTTCTGCTCGGCCGCATAAGCGCCGGGGGCGTCGCTTAGAAGTTTTTCGAGGCTGAGCAAATTGTTTTCGCCAAAGAAGGCTCGAAGCCAAGAGGGAATGTTATTCATCGCTGTCACCGAAGGTATATTGCCCACCGAACTCAATCAGTGCGTCAGAAATGAGGGTTTTGTTGCTTGAGAACATCAAATGCTCATCGTTAAGGTTCGCACCACTCCAGGTGTAGTTCATCGAACCTTTCAGGAAGAAGTGCTTTGTTAACATGCCCTTGGCATGCAGGTTCTCATAATAGGAGTATTGCATATCATGATCTGGCGAAAGTCTTGCCTGCAGTCGCTCTACGAACACTTTGTTAAGCGTGTCCGGGCGAGTAACAATCCTGAGTGGACAGCCGTTATTTACCGCCGTCGCCAGTAGCTCCTGGAAACTGATCATTCTGGCCCCCCACGACGGATCAAGAAAACTCCATTGCCCCCCGCGATTATCAATGACGTCAAAATCGCTCATCCATGGCGAGATCAGCCAGATGAGTTCAGGGTATAGGATAAGCCCACTGAACTGCGCACTCAGTACTTCCCGCAGTTGTCGCTGTCCGAGAGGTCCGTGGAGAAATATTTGTCGTTGCTCTTCCATTCATCTTTCTCCTTACTGCAGGGCTTCAGCCAGTTCGACCCGCAACACGATGTTGCCGCCTCGATAGTCGACGGCCCCCATTCTCGGGTAGAGATGCAGGCCGAAATAATCGATAGGTGCCAGTTGTAACGCGGACACGATCTGTACAACCTGTTGTCGGGCCACCCGGGGGATCAACAATTCAGCAAAACCTTCGCGAGAGATCGCCGTGTGGATCTGCGAAAGCCAATCGCTGTCGGTCACATCGATCTGCGTTGCATGTTGCCGGAATAAGGTGCTGAGCAACAGCCTTTCCGTGAGTTTTAGTCCGTTATCAAAGGGGTTGTAGTAGCTGAGTATCGACTGACGGAGGATATTGCCACGCTGCCACAGCATGCCCTGAATCTGGCAAAAACGGTCGAAAATTTTTGTGACGTTCGCTCCGGGGAGTTCCTGAATTGCCTGGGTATGGGCGAAGATGTTCAGGCTAATCTCATAACCAGCTTTGGCCTCCAGCGCCCGCCATTCGCGCAGATATTCCAGCAAGCGCCGATCGTGAGAAGGCTGGCTGCCAGGGCGAAGTATGCGAGTATGCAGCACAGACATAAAGCTGTGAGACAGGGCAAAACCTTGTTTTTTTAGCTCAGCTCGTAGGTGTCCATTCGCCATCCGGCGATCGTGATGGCTCCCGGCCAAGCGCAGATTGTTCAGCGTCTGCTGCAATGTGGTGCTTGAAGAGAGTAGCGAGAGCAGTTCGAAGAGATCGTCATCGATCTGCTCGTAGTCGCTGGCGGCGAAGCTACGGATAAACAAATTCAGCAGGGCGACCGGATCGCTGTGGAACGCTTCTTCGAGACGGGTGATAATCCCGCAGCCCCCCGGCTCTGATTCAGTGAGCCAGATATCGAGTTGATTACCATCAAGAACGCTGTCGACGAGCAGTCCTCTGTCGTCCACTTCAGGCAGCAACAGATGACTGGTCTGTTTTACGGCACCTGAAAAGGTGTTGATCAACAACGTCTGGAGCCACTGGCAAAAAGAGGCATTTTGGCTTAGATCATCAGTCAACACGGCGCTATGCGTATCAAGCATTACAAGCAGTTCTGGCTCGTTGAACAGACTCCTCAACTGCTGCTGTAATTCCTGGCGCTCCGCTGAATCCTCTCCATCTTCGTTGTTTTCAAAAATGTTTTCAGCCTGGAACAGCGAATCGGCAATTGTCGCCAGCGACTCTCTGCCCTCAGGTGTGCGCAGGGCGTGAATTGCATCAGCGAGGGTGGTGGTGCTGATAACTTCTTTGGTCAGCGCCGCCATATAGCACTCGTAGATCCAGTTAGCGGTGAAACTGTCATATTCAAATCGAGCTTCATTGCTAATACAGTGGTGGAAATAGAGCGTTCTGAGAGACCCGGCTAACTTTGTATCATTCATGGCCTGCTGATGCAGCGCGGAAGGCAGCGTAAAACTCAGTTTCATGCCATCCACCCACTGGCGTGCACCCACTGCTACCGGGTTACCGTTTTCGACCCATCTGAAATTCACCCAAGCCTGTTGTTTGCTTTTACTGCGTAGTGAAGCGCTGGCTGCGGTGGCATAACGAGTCAGCTCAAGGGGCGTCATATGTTGATGTGTATAAAACGTGGCGGACCGCAACACTGTGCTCCATGGCCCAGCGGGGATCGCCATCGCTTCGGCATGGGCATCTGTGGAAAAGTGAGTGTTCCACGTCAACTGAGAGTTACTCTTCTCAGTTAGATTTTGTTTGAAATCAAGAGATCGGGTAAGAATTTGCAGAGGACGAATGACTTTTAGCTGCGATGCATCCGCAAGGGTTATCAGACACTCCGGCTGCCAGGTATCACCAAATGCCTCGTTGATGTCGAAATCGACGTCTGAAACCTGGTTCAGTTGCGGCACAAAATTGTTTGGCACCAGCCAATCGGCTTCCAGATCGGAATAAATGGCGTAGCGCTTGGAGATGCGACCCGGTGCAAACTCCTTCAGGCCCTGAATAAATGGCAGATTTTCATATTTTGTAAAGCGGCGTTCAAGCTGGATGCTCAGTTCAGGCAAGTTCAGCTGACTGAAAAGTGCTGCTGGAATAAACGAAGGCAGTGGTGAACGCCCCATCGATCTGTCTGCACCGGGAATACCCATCAGTGACCACCGGGTGGTCAATTGACGCTTCATAGTTGGGAGCAGTTCCATCATGATAGAGCGCGGCGGCGACCACATAACGCGCTGAAGCTGCGGTTCGGTAATTTTAAGCGCGTAGTATAAGTATTGTTCCAGTTCCTGCTGAGAGACTTCCTTTTCCAGCACAGCGGAAATCAAAGTGAGCATGCGTTCCAGATGCCTTTGCTGCTCTTTGCTTTTGGGCGGATTGTTCAGCAATGACCAGATGTTACTACCAGGAATCTTCATGCTTAGCCAGTCCAGAGTTGCCATCGCTGCCTGCATTTTCTGGATATGGATATTGCCCAGAGGAAGCGACTGGCTCTTGATTTCCGGCGTCACCAGCTCCTCATAACGCTGGTACACCACGCGATCGCGACCGAATTCTGACAGCACGACCACCATCCAAGGGCGCATGGTTCTTGAGCGTCCGGCACGGCCTTTGCGTTGAAGATAAGAGGCGACATTGCGCGGTGCTTTGTGCTGAATCACTGCCCCGACTGAGGGATCGTTAAAGCCGACTTCCAGCGAGGCGGTTGCCACAACAATGTCGGCTTTGGGATTGACTCCGGCATCTTGGCTGGATGTCCGCGCCACGATGGCCCGATCGAGATTATCAAGAGGATGCCCAATATCGATCGCCATTCGCCAGTTTTGACCGGCAAGGGTTAATGCATCGGAAACCCCGTTGTTTTCATTACGTTGAGCTGCCAGCGGAGTTTCGTTAGGCAGAAGCTGTTGTCCGCGCGTACGCCACCCTTCGGCATCGCAAAGCTGATGGTAGAGGCGGTTATTGATATCAAGATCGTCTGTAAAGACGAAGGTTTTTCGTCCCCAAGTGCCGTGCGACGTGGCTTTGCGGGAATCCATAATACGGCGTGCCAGCATACTGGTCTGGATGGTGGTAGAGAGCAACGCCGTTTGCGAAACGGGATCGCCTCGCAGCGCCAATAGATATTCAGCCCCTTCGTCTACCATCTCCTGGAAAGCGGGCTCAATGAGCATGACATGCTTTTTGTTGGCCCCTACCAAGTCTGCGAAGAACCGCTCAGCATCGCTCAACGTTGCCGAGAGGCCCACAAAATGCGGGCGGCAGCGCGCCAGTTGCATCCAGCGACGAAGCAGATAGGCGGTTTGCGCGCCGCTGTTGCCTGAATAGGTATGGACCTCATCGAGCAGAACCACCGGCGGTGCAATTACGTTCATGCCGACGCCGAACAGGTGGCTGGCCTTGTTGTTGCCGAGATGCTGGTTGAGCATTTCAGTGGTAGTAAACAAAATATCCGGCGGGTTATTCATCATTGAGATGCGGGTGAGCACCACTTCATCTTCACCCACGCTGTGCGTGCAGTGCGTACAGCGCAAGATCTCTTTGCCCTGACGGATATCTTCCGCTTTCCAGCGCATTTCGCCTTGGCATTTTGGCGTACTGCAGCGCAGCAGATCAAAAGGAAGATCTTTGTCTTTTTCAACGTATTGGATGCTGTACGGCGTATCGCCAAAGAAGGAGCCAACGCGGATCTTTCGCCCGGAAAGTTTCTTTGCCTGGGTGTCCACTTCGCGGCATTTTCCCCAAGTCTCCATAAACTGATCTTTAAGCAACTCTTTACGCGGATACAGCGCCATTGATCGAACCCGCGCCGAGCGGTCGCGCTGAAGATCGTTGATAAGTGACGTTAGCGCAGGCAGATAAAACGCCAGGGTTTTACCGCTGCCGGTGCCGGCACATACGATGGTGGCGGTTGCTTCTTTGGCATGTGGGTGGTTGCTGTGAAAATCCCATGCCCGCAGGATGCGCGCCGTAGCCCTGGATTGAAAACCGGCTATGGAGAAATCACCGATAAGCGTTAGCAGGGCCTGACGTTTAATGTCGTTCATCCATTCAACGTCGGACCACTGATTCAGCACCTCTTCAGCCGGATGTATCCTTGCCGGGTAACTGCGCGGGCGGCGGATAAAGCGATAGTCAGCCACCAGCGTCCGTGTGCGATTCAACTGCTGGCCGCGAAACCACTGGCGCTGATGGCGAAACAGATGAACAGATTCCGCCATACGCGTGCGATAAAGCCTCATTCCCTGAGTATTGGGGATGCTAAATAACATCGCGGCGTCTTGTAGATCCTGCATCAGCACTTTGCCATTCTCATCAGGAAAATGGTGGGCAAACAGGGACAGAATATCCGCATCCGTAAAGGCCCCTTCCGTGTCTCCCCAGACCAGCAGTTCGGCTTCTCGCCCTTCGAGTATGTCCAGGGCCGCATGTAGACGGATTAAATTCTCTGCAGTCATGTCATTATTTCCTTGTGATAACAAAGACTTCCAACATGTCTTCATGCTGCAGCCAGTTAAGCACTTCCGGCGTGAGTGCGCTGAGAGTGGGTTTGCCGCGTAGCGGGCCGTTAATACGGTCAAAGAAAAGTCTCACCGCCTCCGGCCAGTCATCGGTATTCATTGCTTCGCGCAGAGAATGCAGTTGATCCGACATGGCAGTGATCTGCAGAATGCATTCACCGTTTTCAGGTAAGGATTGAATCAGCAGGTCGTACTTGCCGCGTAAGGATAAATACTCATCGGCAATAGCTTTGTATTTGTCGACCTTTTGCTGAGCATCGAGGGTTTTGCTATCAACATGAATCTTTTGATGCATCACTTGCAACCACTCTTCCCATACGCTTCTCAATTGGTCGCTCAGTGTGCGGTGCAGGCTAAGCGCTAGGGTCACGCAGTTGGTCAGAGAATCATTCTGAATGATGTCATATGCTGTAGGTTCCTGCGTTGCAACCACTCCATCCAGCTGTTCATCCGAGGCTTGCGTATCGGCTGCTACTTGGGTCTGATTATTCAGCCAACGACTCCACTGAGACAGCAGGTTATTGACGCCGTTAGCCACATTTTTGAGTTCATTTCGTTGACCTTCTCTCCAGTTGACCCTCAATTCAGACGGCAGAAGTTGTAGGGCCAGGTACTGGTATTTAAGGCGACTATAATGCCCAGCGACGGTGTCGGTTTTTGAGAGCACAATGCTGCATTTCTCAATAATCTGCGTGGCTTTACTCGCCTTGACGCTCAAATCCAGTTGCTTCTGCATCTCTGCAAGCTGTTGGCGTAATGTACTCATTCATTCACCCCAGAGGCGCTGATATCAGCCGCCAGATTTTTCAGTCGCTCTTCAACCAGCGCGCAGGCACTTTTCAGTTTCGGCGCGTCACCCTTACTGTTTATCTGCTTTAGCGTAAAGCTGATTTTCAATTGAATGTTCTGCCATTGCGCAAGAAGGTTACCGATACGGCTGACGTAATCACCATCCAGATGGGAAATGTCATGCCACAGCATGAAGGCATCTTTCTGTCTGACGAGGGAATTAAGCGTGAGCAGCGTGTTCAGGCTGGCCTCTGCATCCACTCTTAACGCTTCAATTTCACCCAGCAACCATGATGAGTTTCTGATCTGCTCGGATTCCGGAGGGTAATATTGGGTGCGTACCGCTTCGATAAACGTTTGCCACTCATCGAGAAGGGCAATGAAGTCATCGCTATTTTTTATATTTTCAAAGAGTTGTGCATTTTCGATCGTTGATGCTATCTCTTTGCGCGCTGTCTCTGCCGCACGCTGCACATCCGCTCCCAGCGGTTCTTTCTGGATCTCTCTCAACGCAGAGGTGACCACTTCGGCTTCGAGTGCGCGGGTTGATGTGAGTCCGGAACTTAATTCAGGGACTGCAACTTGAGAAAGCCACGCGTCGCGTGCGTCGTCCCAACCCTGAAGCGCTGCCTGCCGGGCTTCAGCCACTTTTATGCTGGAATGCGGTTTCTGATTGGCTTCGAGTCCGTAGAAACAGAGGTCGGATGGGTTAGAGTCTGCGGTACGACCGCGAGTTTTCCCTTCAGTCCGTCCGACTCCTTTTTGCGTCAGGCAAAGCGCATCGATGAGCTCCGCCGGATTCTCTTTGCCAGTCAATAGACCTAGCAGCAGCGCTTTCTGGTAATGATTACGCAGCGCAGGCTTCAGTTTCCGCGCTCGGGCATGGTTAACCGCAATCTCTGTGGTCTGAGGCACCCACCAACTTACAAAGTTTTCATAATGGGCGTAGTCTTCTATCGCCTCAGGGTAATTCAACCCTTCCTCAAGTTCGGCGTAATGCTGGATTCGTAGCACCGCAAGAGACACGTTGTAAATTTCGATTCTGCGCATAGGATCGTCGAGGTCTTTACGATCGTAGAACTTCACAATGGCGTTCGAAGGATCTGACGCTGACAGCGGTAGACTGATCAGCGGGATACGCTCGAGCAGCGGCGGTTTGTCCACCATGCCGAAAAACTCCGCTTGGGCGTATACCTCATAGCAAGTGTTAAGCCCGGCGCGAAGGCTGCGGGCAACATCTTGAGGTAAAATGACTTTGTCGTTGACCCAGGCTTTGAGGTGTCTGACAAAAGGCAGTCCTAGGTTTTGTACGAGAGGCGGAGGAGGAGAGACAGGCTTTACAGGATCTGTAATGATGGTCTTACCAGGGCCATTGCCTACGTTAGTGAATTCAGGAGTCTTGCCGTTCAGGTACTCGGCTAATTCATTCAAACCGAAGGCTTTGGCTACGCCCGATGGCAAGTGCTTGCTGACGTCATCCCAAGAGTGGTAGCCATAGCCCCACAGTGCTGCCAGCGACGCCGCACTGGGAATTCGAACGGTAGTTAACTGGCTGATTTTGTTTTGGACTTCAGCATCGGCAGTCAGGCTGGCAAGGTTCGGTGGAGGGAATGAACCACGCTCTGCTTCAACGCGACAATCACGCAGAATATCCAGCAGGATACGATTAATCACCATTCGCGGGTTAAAGGTGAGTTGGCCGCTGCTGTCACGAAGGTTTTTATTTGCCAGTGCCCGAATCGCGTTGAGGTTGAACGGAAACAGTGGAACACCCTGTTTAGGTGTAATGCCAAAATCTTCAAGCCATTCCGGCGTGTCTTCATCCTGCCATACCGGCGGCCAGTCGGGTAAACCTTGTGCCCTTGACTGTATCAGGGCAGCTGCGCCATGACGCGCCGCATTCAGATAACGGCCGCACAGTGAGACAATCCGCTCTTCGTTGTTTTCTCTGTCAGTACTTTCAATGATCCACTCATAGCCCGCACGCGTCATCAGCGTTTCCTGACGGCGCTTATAGCCCGGATAGTTATCGGTGACGGCTATAACAGAATGCACAGGGCAGAGCGTTGTCACTCCGTCACGCATACCTTCTTCGATCAGGCTGTCGATTAGCACATCTTCAATCGCCGAAATGGCGGCCATGTCTTCCACCAGGATCACCAGACGGCGATCTTGTTTCAGCAACTCGCGGCGGATCTGCTGAAACAATTCCTGGAAATTACCGCCATTAAGGTTAAATAATTTTGAAAAAAGTGATTTAAGAGCGGAGTGCATCGCTTCATTCAGCACGCCGACAGCCTGAATGCGGGCTCTTTCATTCTCTTCTTCATCTATACGCGAATGGCGAATATATTCCCGGGCGGGCGATGACAGATCGTCGATGTTTTTCTGGAAGAAAAGATCACCAGGCACCAGTTCGTAGTTTTCGTGATCCTCATCGCCGACCCTAAGCCCATCGCTCATACGGCTTGCACGTTTGTAGATGCAATGCTCAGGCTGAAGTAAGTCTTCTTTGAATTTCGGATCGGTAATGAGTTTACCAATGCCATTGCTCACTTCTTCGATAATCGCATCAAGACGATCACCGATTTCGGCTGGAATCTCTTTCCGTTGCGATTCGTATTCCTGGCCAACTGCCATCGCCTCGTTGTACATGCTTTCCAACTGATGCGACATCATGGTTAGCATCAGATCGGCTAGATCTTTTGCAGAGTGCTTCTCAGCCACGTCGTCAACGCTTTTACGCACATCATCAAAAAAGCCGCCGTGTAGGTTTTTCAGGATCAGCATCAGAACCTGACGCAGGCTGGCGTTTTTCGGAATACGAATAATTTCCCACTGTTCAAGCTCGCCTTTCGCCTGCAGATGGCTTTTCAGACGGGAGTCCAACCAGCGCACCAGGTGCGATTTCCCCATCCCTGAACGGCCAATCAGTGGGATTGCGCGTTCAGTGGAGAGCAGTTGTGTAAATAACGCCTCATCACGGAGGAGTTCTTGTTTGTTGTTAACGTCGCGGCGGGTGAGGACCATCGGCTCATGCACCGCCAGCAGCACATCGTCCTGCAGTTCTTCGGCTTCGTTGCGGATGCAATGTACAATGTTCTCTAAGGACGGCCAATAGTTCATGATGCTCATTGTGCGTTCTCCCTGAGGCCGACCTGGCTGACCGGGCGGATTTCACCACCAGGCAGTTGCAGCGATAACGATGCGGCATCATCACTTCCGGTAATCAGTTGAATTTGCTGGCTGACCTCAAGTCGGCGCAGGGCCAGCGATGTGCTGGTGCTGAGATTTTTGCCCTCCGGCGCGGACCATCCCTGTTCTGCCATCATCTTTTGAACAGTTGCTCTGAACTCGCCGCCGTCCATCATTGGCATCACTTCGGCCATATTGGCCAAGAAGGTTTTGATAGGCATAATTTTCTGATCGCCAAAAATCTGCGGCAAAAAGCACTTAATCGCCCGGGTCGGGTCGGTGTAATAGTTCTGGTCCGGGGCCAGTTCCAGAAAGCCGAGATAGCGTCCATATTCCCTGACCAGTTTTTCGGTATTGCTGTTAACGATTTCGGTCGGAAGCCATAACTGCAGTTTTTCTGTGATGATATTCGGTGCCAGCGGCTCTTTGCCGCCTAAAGAATGCTGCTGCAGATTCATCAGACAGGCCAGTACCCGCCACAAAGGTTCGCACTCCTTGCCTTCGGCGATGCCTTTTTCTTTGCAGGCGGCAATGGTGCATTGCAGTACACGCTGATAGAGAGGGCGAGTTTCCTCCGGTTGCGGCAGGAGCATTCCCTCGTCCATTGGCCAAAGTCCCTGCCGGCACCAGAACGCGAGATTCTCTTTGATTTTCCCCCAGGCGTTATCGTTAGCGGGCAGGCTATTTGGGCGATAGCGAGCCACAACTGCCTCCTGGGAAAGCGGGGTAGAGGCATTTTGTAAGATACGATCAAACAGCGGGATCAGCACCAGGCTGCTTCCTGGGTTTGCGTTATTGATGATTGACATACTGTATTTGCCTGATAAAAGTGTCCAGGGGCTGCGCGTTTCCTGCGCTGTCCCACCATGTTCTATAAGGATGATGTGGGTCTACCAAGTGCTGTGGAGCGATGAAAATACGCTCATAGCGTGATGCTGGTAAAACCGGCAATGCCGTGGCGGTATTAGCCACAATCACGATTTCCGCACCCTCTGTCGTAGGCGCTGCCATCTTTTGCACGCTCCAAAAATGCGAAACGGAAGCCAAAGCGCGTTCCAGATGATGAAAATCGGCTTTTTCTGTGCGGATGGTCCCGAATTCGCCGGAAACGATCAACTGACGAAGCGGTACGCGAAGTTCAGACAACAGCTCCCGAATATCCAGTTCTTCTCTGTAATACACTTTCTTTTCGGAACCAGCGAAGCGTGCTCGTCTCTTCGGTGTCGCGCGTAAAATTTCCACATCGGCCCCGACTGTCGGAGAAAACGCACCTTTACCCTGAGCCCGGCATCCTGGACATCCGCCGCAGGTGATTTCCGGGGCATGATGCTGATAAATATAAAATTTTCTCAGTATCTGGCACAGAGGAAGGCGAGGGTCGAGGATCCACCTTTTCAATAGGGTAAATGCCGCGCGGCGCTTAGCTAGTTCTTCCTTGCGGGCCTTATCAACAAAGGTGTTCCAGTATTCTTCAGAATGGTGCGAGTCGTTGCAGTGGCGGATATGCACTTTGTTGTAGTACCCGGTAAACCAGTCTTGAACTGCCTGACCGTTTTCTTCTTCGTCTTTTCGTAGGTGTTCTGGCAGTTCAGGGGCTGCGAACACCAGTTCAATCAGCCCGTTGCGCTGCATCAATAGCAAAGTTCTGCGGTTCCAGGCTTTATTTCGATCACCCTGATAGTCGATATGATTGGGTTTGGTATCCAGCGAGATACTGTAACTGGCGATGTCGCTGGGCTGGTATTGCTCAAACATTGCTTTCCAACGTTGGTAGCCTTTTTCGACACTGATAAGCTTCTCGACCGAGAGGTTTTCTGCTGTCTCCATTTGCGCACTGTGCCAGACCAGATGCGCCTGACAGGCTTTGCCATCTCGCCCGGCACGTCCACATTCCTGATAATAGCGATCAATATTTTCCGGAATTGCGGCATGAATGACCGTACGGATGTTGCTCTTATTCATTCCTACGCCAAACGCCGAGGTGGCAATCATGATGTCCAGTTGATCGCTTGCCCATTGTGAAATCAGTTTTTTGCGTACCAGGGTTTCCGTGTCGCCATGGAACAGGCCAACACGCTGGTAATGCTGTTGCTGAAGTCGATGATGCCAGTTTTCTGCTTCTTCCTTCGTGGTGCAATAGAGAATAAGCGGGCGTGGGAGCGCCATCAGCAACAACTCCACGCGCTGCTGGTGCGCACCAGGGGTAGGCTCAGCATGTACGAAGTATTCTGGCTCTGGGCGGAGGAAGTTCGCTGTAATCTCGATCAGTTCGCTCTCATCTGAGCGGAACTGCTCAACAATCACATCACGGGTATTCTGGCTCCAGGTGGCGGAGAGTAGCAGGGTGCGAAAACGGCATCCGGGCTGTGCTTTTAATGAACGAATCAGCGGCTCAATCAGCTGAAAATCAGGACGGAATTCAGCACCCCACTGGTCTATAAGATGGGCTTCGTCGATAACAACGGCACCAATTAGGTTATTTTTCGCAAGGTCAAATAGTACTGGAACCAGCGACGATTTTGCCGCCTCTGGCGAACAAAACAGGACGCGCTGTGAGCCGTTTTTCAACCGCTCTTTCAGTGTCTGGCGTGTTGTGTGATCCTGACCACCAACCCAGGCATAGGTTCCTCCGTGATCCTGCTCAGCCTGACGCAGCATGTCCCGCATAAAATCCGCTTGTTCAATCGCGAGAGCTACCGTTGGGACAATCACCAGCGTTAACGAACCGAATGGTGCACTGATAGCCTGGATTTGCGTGATAAGACTCTTGCCGCAACTGGTAGGGAGATTCACAACCACGGTGCTGTTGACGTCGGAGGTGAGCAGCGTGCGGATTGCCGCCTGCTGTCCGAAGCCACGATAGTGCGTATGAGGCGTGTCGACCAGCAGATTTTTTAGCGCCGGATCCATTTCCGGCTGCAATAAGTTACGTCGGGTTCTGCGCTGGTAAGTGGCTTGGGTGCTCGTCAGGTCCGCTTCCGCAGAGAGTGACAGCGTCTGCCCCGCGACGGATTTTTCCAGCCCCCAAAGTGGGTCTGGTGTCTCCGTCAGCGTCGGCGGAGAAGGTAACCAGGGATCTTCGATGCCGCTCACCTGTGCAGTGCGAAGGGCATCGGCATAGCCGGCAAAAATATCATTCAGGCCCGCAGAAGGGTCGATGATGATGTTCATTAACCTCAGGAAGAAGGGATTTTCAATCCCCTCTTTGAAGGTAACGTCATCGGTAAAATAGGTAGTTAGCGCAAACTGCAGACGTGACCATTGTTCCGTCATTAGGCGACTCCAGATAAGATATTGCTGCTGCAGAGAATGATCGCTTTTACCGACATCAACTGGATGTAAGCGTTGGCTGGAGCCAAATCTCGCTGTTTTTGCAGAGCTTTGTCATATACCTGCTCAACCTGTTCTTTCCACGCATCAGCGGAAATCAGCTCTTCAATTTCTTGCCATCTTGTAGCTCGCAGATTGAGGTCCACATAGCTTTTTGCGGAAGAAGGGGTCTGGCTGTACTCGCTGTTCAGCAGCCCAAGCAGTTGTGGATTTGTCACCAGGGAACCGTCGGCGGCTACCCACTCCTCAACAATGCGTGGTGGTTCCAGTTCATCGCATTGACGAAGAGTGGCGTAAGGGCTTAGCGGATCGCAGCCAGTAATGAGCCAACTCATCTGGAAGAAATAGCGAGGTTCATTCAGTTCTGCGTTAATCATACGTAGCATCGCCACCGAACTGCCCCGTGCGTCCTGATTAAGTAACTGCCAGATCGCATCGACGAAAGGTTGGCCGTAACGCAAAGGATAAACCGTTGTCCCGTCAATGGCAGGAATACGTGCTGCACTCATCAAATGGGTAGAAGGCGGATTGCCTCCCTCTTTGTCGAAGCTGAGCATGCAGGTTGTCAGGAATGTTTTGAAATCTACCAGCGTCCCAGAACTGCGTTCAGCTAGTTCAAAACTAAAGCGCATCCCTTCTTCAGCATTTCCTGATGAACGGAAACGCAACCCTTGAGAGATCCATGGCGTAAGTGCTTTACACTGTTCTACTGCAATGAGATCGCCATTACTAAGCTGCTGAGCGAAAAGTGCCGCTTGCGAGACTTCTTCATCCATCGCCAGCAATTTTTCCTGCATGTTGATTTTGTTGGCCTCTCTGACCAAGACGCCATTTTCACCAGGGAATTCTGCTGCAAGGTTTTCCAACACTTGTGGGCCTTCGAGGAACAGTCTGTTCCAGGCATCACCGATATAATCATCCAGTACGAACTGCAGGCTGGCGATGGTGTTGTTAAACAGGCCAATGCTGTTCACCAGAATGTCGGCCCACTGATTGCGTAAGCTATTGGTCACATGGTTTTTTAGTATCAGGCTTTGAACCGGTTTGATACCACGCAGGTTGGCACTGTAGCGGTTGAGACGGCCGAGACGTTGCTCAATCCGGCTGCAGGATCGCGGCAAACCATAGTGAACGGCTAGGCGACGTCCTCCGTGGAGATTCAGCCCATCCTCGCCGCTTCTATCGCACAATAGCAACCGAACGGAGTTTTGCGCCTGAGTGAACTGTAGTGGTTTGCCTGGCTGATAGAGTTCTATCGTGTAGTCCAGCAGAATGCTCATCTTGACTGACAGGTGCTGTGCCAGTTCAGGGCGATCACAGAAGACAATAGCTTTGCCATCTGGGAATTGATGTAGCCAGTCATTAAGCGATGCGGCCAGCATATTGTCGATAGCCTGTTGCTCATTTTTAGCCGTGGAAACGATGTGTTCCAATAAGGCTTGCTCATCCTTGGGCAGCCCCGTTGACGCGGTGAGAATGGCTTTTGCCCGCTGTAGAACACAAATCGGACTGGAAAAGAGATCGTCAATCCATGCGATGTAGTTCGCTTCTTTTAACGACCAATGCTGGTTTTGCGGTAGTACGGCCATAGAGCGATACTCTTCCAGCAACTCATCCAGGGTCAGTCCCCCGGTTTGCCAGTGAGATTCCCTTACGCCATTCAGTCCAGGGAAGAGAAGGTCCAGGTTCAGGTTTTTGCTTTCATCCTGACTCAGTGCAACCTGACGACGATTTCTCAGCAGACGGTGGTGGATGCGGTAATGCTCGCCAAGATGTAGTCGTATCGCTTTAATACCCGCTTCACGTTCAGGTGTTGGCTGAGAAAATCGCCCGATCAGCGGAAATAATTCTTGGCATAGCGTTGCCAACTGATGGTCATCGGGGAATTGCACCAGAACCTCATCAAGATTACGGCGAAGACTAATATTAGACACAGATGGAACTAAAGAAGAGAAAACACCGCCAAGGCTTTCACGATTTTTCACTAGTTTGGTGAATGCATGCAGGTGGTTTTCATCAATTTGGAAAGCTTCCGGATTGATACAGTGCAGCATCGACAGGAAGTTGCGCTCATGGCCATGCAGTGGCGTACCAGTCAGAAGCAATGCGTAATGTGCTTTCTGGCATGCTTGTGACATCAGTTTGAAATCATCACGCCGGTCTTCGTCCGTGGACCACGGCCAGTCGGCAATTTGGTGGACTTCATCGATGGCCATCAGGGAAGGTGATAATCCTCTGCTCAGCAGAAGGCAGGCCTCAGAATAACTGCAGATAACAACCCCTTGCGTAACCTCCTTTTGCCTTAACAAGGAGAGCATCGTCGAGGCATTCATGAGCAACTGTTTCAGCTGAAAACGTTCGCTTAATTCTTCCCGCCACTGACTGATTAGTTGGCCTGGGACAGCAATGAGCATAGTGGCATACCCGGCTTCTTCTAGGGCATGTTCACGAATAATCATACCTGCTTCAATAGTTTTCCCTAGGCCCACTTCATCCGCCAGAATGTATTTCGGCGTTTTATCTTGTAAGACTCGCCGTACCACGGCCAACTGATGCGGTTCTAGTTCGACAGCGCTGCTGGAAATGGATGCCATACCCCTGCAGGAAGCGCGTTGCTGGATGTAGGTTTTGATGAAAGAGTGTCGACGAGGAAAGAAGAAGGGGGCGTCATTGGCCTGGTAAGCCAGAAAATGTGCAGGATTAATAGGTTTATCGAGCGCTTTGTTCAATACGAAGATCTTATCGATAGGCAGCGTAGTTGCGTCATCTTCGCGAAAAATTACCAAAAACTCGCCATTGGGTCGGGAACCGCCAAAGCGGCCGCGTGCCCACCGCTGGCTTTGTGGTTCAACACAGTAAATCACTGTTTCTTCATGGGGGATCGTCGGCGTCAACTTTTCAAGGCTAATTGCAACTTGACGTGTATAGGGGTGTGCGGGAGACTCAAAAAAAGCAACTTTTGCATTGTCAGCCTCGATATCAAGGCTGACGACTTTTCCGATACCTTCAAAACTATCAGAAACAACCAACGACCCTATAGGTAATATGCTCATCATCACAATCCTTGAAATTGTCTTCGCATGTATGTTTTTGGGCGAAAAATGGACAGTCATGGAGTGAAATAAGCGGTTTCCATGTCTGAACGACACACATAAAGAAGCAAAAGCTCAGTCAATAGAGACAGGATACTGAGATAAATCCCATATTCAAGTGAAAAAATAAAAGTTTTAGTAGGTTTGAATATAACAAAGCGACGTGTTTAATTCATTATCGAGTGATTGATTTTATAGGTAAAATCTCATTTGCAACTACTTTTTTAGCATTAAGTTTGAGTTAGGATAACTTAAATTGAATTGGCGAAAAATAGATTGTTAATCCATTACAATATATGAAATATTCTTGTTAGGCTGGTTATATATAATAATGAGGATTTAAAAAAATAGATAGCCATGTAAAAATGGCTATCTAAATAAATTGTTATTCACCGCGATAAATGCATCCGGCAGTGCATGTTTCTTTCACAACTACCGCACTAAGGATTGGTAGTTGTGGCTTAATCTGACTCCAAATCCATTCAGCAAGCACTTCGCTGGTAGGGTTTTCCAGGCCCGGTATATCATTGAGATAGTAGTGATCTAGCCTATCCAAAGTGGGTTTGAAAATCGCTTTTAGTTCGGCAAAGTCGATAATCCAGCCGGTATGCTTATCGACTTCACCAGTGATCTCAAGGCGCACTACAAAAGAGTGCCCGTGTAAGCGACCGCATTTATGGCCTTCCGGTACGTTTGGAAGGCTGTGTGCGGCTTCGAAGGTAAAGTCTTTGTACAAAGTTGTTTTCATGGCGACCTCATTTTTTGTTGTACGGTATCAATAAGATGGAGAATTTCATAGCCTTTATGAGTTAGCTATCAAAACAATCGTCTTGGCAAGTTTATTCAGGTCCAGGTACAGCTAGGCTACTTTTGAATATTAACGATAATATGGAAGTGCCCAGCATAAATTTGACATCCAAACTTTAAGATAATCCTGAGCCGGGAAGCACAGATCTTGTGCGTTAATTTTTGCATGACTCTCTGATTTTAAGTCATTGTCTTTGTGCTTGATCAAGGGCGTGCAGGCAATCAACGGTAAAAATCAAAGCCGAGCGTGCGGCTAAAGGTGTTAATATCTTTGCCTAAAACACTATTCTTATTTTCTAATGCATTAGTCTGGTGTGCCTTTTGATTTTTTTTGTTTGGGTAAATGTCTCGTATTTATATTTGAATGGCTTCAGAAAGCGCTTATTTTATCCTGTTTTTATCTGGACTTTATTTCTGTTTATTGGTGATATGTACAGGTTTTTAGCGCGATGCGGATGTGCTGCAACACACCCGCACCGCTCATCACAATCACTATTTACAGAGAATAGCAATCATGACTGACACGCATTCTATTGCACAACCGTTTGAACCAGAAGTCTCCCCGGCAAATAACCGTCAACTGACCGTGACTTATGCGAGCCGCTATCCGGATTACAGCCGTATTCCCGCCATCATTATGAAAGGGCAGTTGCTGGAGGCCGCCGGTTTTGCCAGCGGCACGGGAGTCGATGTGAAAGTAATGGAAGGCTGCATTGTACTCACCGCCCGAAAAGCCGCGCCTCAAGAGAGTGAACTGATGCAGTCGCTGCGCCGGGCCTGCAAGCTTTCAGCGCGGAAACAGAAGCAGGTGCAGGAGTTTATATGCGTGATTTCCGGTAAACAGAAAGTCGCCTGAATATAAATCCGCTCCCGGTAAAGCCCCGGGAGCGGTTCATTGTCAGGAGGCGGTCATTCCAACCAGAAGGTCCGTTACCCGGGCTCTGAAAGCGGGCCATCTAGCTCGCCAGAGTTAGCTTTTTAGACCCCTCTTTAATCGTCCGGTGAACCAGCAGAACTACTCAGGTCGTACTTATAGAGATTTCTAAAAATCGTTCTCTTAATGAATGAGCGGTTAAGCACCTGTGCAGTGATTACCCCACCTCAGCGAATTATTAATGGCTAGCGGGAGCGAGGACAGACCTCATTCTGCGAAACGCTATCAGATTCTCCTGCCCGAGGCGAAACGGTAAATGTGTAAATATACATACTGCTATCACTAACTGACATCTGTGTCTGATATCGGAAGCAGGGCATATGTCTGACAACGTAGCATCCATCACAAAAAGAAGTTTCTCAGTGCTTTTCAGTTAACGAAAACGAAGTAACTGCATAAAATCCATCCGCATAGCTTTTTGGGATTATGTAAAACAACGGATAGGGAGATTCAAAGATGAGTATACGAGGGGATATTATTGACGGCTCGATGGCCTGTGTAAGCCGTAGAGGGCTGATTTATACCGAAGTCCTGGGGTGGATTGATTTAGGGCATGCTCAGGGGTCAGATATCTTGAAACTGTGGAATCAGTTTCAAATAGGTGAATCACAAAGGGATGCGTCCTACTATGTCACCTATTCGCAATCAATGTCTGACAGGCGGCGCGTTATTCGGCTGGGAAAGTACATAAGATGGCACATCAAGAAGGGGAGAACCTATCCCGAACGCCAGAGCATCGCGCTTTCAATGATGATGACATTAGCCCAAAAATTTGAAAGCTTTCAGGGAGCATTCCCTAATAATCTCGTTACTGACAGTGGATTCAGTGGTGAGGATCTTGTTTCTGATTTGCTTGGATTTTATCGCATCATGTCATGTATCAACCCTTTCCCGCTGTTACGCCCGGTCAGCAAAGAGGAAGCCCTCAAACGCTGGGACTATTACGGGGAAATAGGTTCATGGAAAAATGAAACTTTTCAGCCCCTTCTTTTCCCGGACCCTGAACGCTTCCCCAATGCCAGCCCGCATCACGGCCATTTACCTGCTTTCATGCAAAACATTCGGCCTTATACTGACTGGAACTCAGGAAACGTAGCTATATCAACCATTAATGGAAGCTTTATGCAATCAGGAAAGGGCGCACCGATAATATGAAAACCTCTACGAAAATTTTACTCGCAACGATTGTCATAATCGCCGCAGGCCTGGTTTACGCATGGCCCTACGTCAAAATGGATTTTGCTGAAAGCGCTAACTATACGGAGCAGGATAAACGGGAGTACGAATTTTTCACCCCAGAACTGTTAAAGAAAATACCGCGCGTGTCTGAAAATTATCGGTTCGGGTATTCCAATGTCACTGGTCCGGATCTGCTTATTTACGATGTGACGTTTTCGGGCACAACAGATGCGAGCAGAATAAAGACCTATCTTGAAGACAATGGATATAAGCGACTTGGCGTCTGCGATATTGAAGGGGAGTGCTGGCAAGGCGCTGACCCCAAAACCTCTGTCTCGGTTGGTGTTGTATCGAAGCCAGAAACCGTCATTGTATCGGTGGTAGAGAAGCCCTAATTTAAATACTTCTTCTGCTAAAAAGTATAAATAATGCGGGGGGCGTTTCTTATGCCCTCCCATTGTGAAGAATTTATCCCCCAGCCAAATAACCCCCCTTAAAAAATTCCTCCCCAACTCCCCCTCTTCAAAATGCTATCCTGTCGCTGGATTCAGGCCAGGCTGCATTCACGGTACTGGCCTGATTTTATTCCCCTTTTTTAAGTAAGGAGTAAGACAATGTCAGTTAAGAGAAAACACCTGACTCGCCACGAGGTGAGGCAAATATTGCTGGCAACAGACCGGGGGCTGCATTTTGCGCGGGATTACTGCCTCATCCAGATGTGTTTTTTACACGGGCTGCGCGTCAGCGAACTGTGCGATATGCGCTTGTCCGATATCGATCTGGTGGGGCGGTCGGTCTACGTCCGGCGGCTCAAAAACAGCCTCTCCACGCAGCATCCGCTGTTTGATACCGAATTGCCTGCGCTGACGCGCTGGCTGAACGAGCGTCGCCGCTGGCGGGACGCGGACAGCGACTGGCTCTTCCTCTCGCAAAAAGGCGGGCCGCTCTCGCGTCATCAGGTGCGGTTGCTGCTTAAACGCTATGGCGAACTGGGGGGAATCAGCATCTCCGCTCATCCGCACATGTTGCGGCACGGGTGCGGTTACGCACTGGCGGATTTGGGGCGTGATACGCGTCTGATACAGGATTATCTCGGGCACCGGAACATCCGGCATACGGTGATCTACACGGCCACCAACACGCAGCGGTTTCTGAATGTCTGGGGAGATGTTTCGCAAAATCAAACATTTAGTGCCAAAACGCAAAGTAGTATCAGAAAAATTTAGGGTAGAGTCAAAATTTTTCTGATGCCTCTTCAGGCAAGACGTTATCTTGCTGTTTTTAAATCGTTATTTTTTGCAAGCACGTCGTA
>Ga0209371_1000955_pt1 | contig 22511 bp, 18 predicted proteins | sample AgamicAtAmrz_FD_187165 | JGI IMG/M metagenome (GOLD analysis project Ga0209371, IMG submission 187165) | Agave microbial communities from Guanajuato, Mexico - At.Am.rz (SPAdes) (version 2) | ecosystem: Host-associated > Plants > Roots > Rhizosphere | place: Guanajato, Mexico | collected 2012-06-07
CTACCTGGGCAACGGCTGGTATTCCGACGGGCCGGGTCGGCCAAAGGATTACTACATCTCGATGGCATTTCACTTCTACGGCCTGCTCTACGCCACTCTGATGGCCGACGACGATCCGCAGCGCGCCGCCCTGCTGCGCAGCCGCGCCAGCCTGTTTGCCGCCGACTTTATTCACTTCTCCGCCGCCGACGGCGCGTCGATCCCGTTCGGGCGCAGCCTGACTTACCGTTTCGCTATGGTGGCGTTCTGGAGCGCGGCGGCGTTTGCCGGGCTGGACACCTTTGCCCCCGGCGTGATGAAAGGCATTGTGCTGCGTCACCTGCGCTGGTGGTTCGATAAGCCGATCCTCGATCGCGACGGCATTCTGACGCTCGGCTACGCGTACCCAAACCTGGCGATGTGCGAGGACTATAACTCCCCCGGCTCGCCCTACTGGGCGCTGAAAACGTTTCTCATCCTCGCCCTGCCGGATACGCACCCGTTCTGGCAGGCCGATGAGCTGCCGCTGCCTGCCCTGCCCGCTGTCCGGGCCATTACGCCCGCCGAACAGCTGCTGGTTCACAGCGAAGGCTCCCGCCACGCCTGGCTGCTGACGTCCGGGCAGCTGGAGCTGAACAACTACGTCAATACCGAGGCGAAATACACCAAATTTGCTTACTCCTCGGCCTTCGGGTTCACCATTGAGCGCGGGCGCTACGGGATCAAGCACGCCGCCTGCGACTCAATGCTGCTGCTGAGCGAAGGGGACGGCTACTACCGCGGTCGCCGCGGCTGCGACAGCGTGCAGACCAGCGACACGCACATCTTTTCGCGCTGGTCGCCGTGGCGGGACGTACAGATCTCAACCTGGCTTATCCCCTGCGGGGCCTGGCATCTGCGGGTACACCACATCGACAGCGCCCGGGCGCTGCATGCGGTTGAAGGCGGGTTTGCGGTGATGCACCAGCCGGGGATCACCGCCGTTGATGAACGCGAAGGTGCCACGCTGATCGCCAGCGCTGTCGGCAGCAGTTGCATCGTTGAGCGCTCGCCGCGGGCGCGCCTGGCGGGCCACGTCATCACCCCGCCGAACAGCAGCATCATGTTTGCCGAATGCGCGGCCATTCCGCACCTGAGCGGCGAGTTGCCACCCGGTGAGCACTGGCTGTGCTGCGCGGTGGCGGCGGGGGTCAGCGGACCGCTGTCACCCGATAGCGCCCCGCGCCTGACCCTGACTGCCACCCGCCTGCACGTGTCCGGGGCCGACGGCGAAACGACGATCCTCATTTAATAACAAACACAACATCTTCCCTGTCGAGGCTTGTATGAAAAACATTACTGCCGCCAACAAAAAAGAGTACGTCAAGATCAGTAGTTTTATCTTCCTCTACTTCTTTACCTGGTCCGCCAGTATCGGCCTGCTGGCGATCTGGCTCGGACAAAAAACTAACCTCAGCGGCTCGGTGATCGGGACGGTCTTCGCGGTCAACGGCATCTTCTCGGTGATCCTGAAGCCGGTCTACGGCTACATTCTCGACAAGATCGGCATGAGCAAATACCTGCTCTACTTCGTGGTCGGCATGTCCGCCCTGATGGCACCGTTCTTCATCTACGTCTACCAGCCGCTGCTGATCTCCCACACCATGCTGGGGATTATCGTCGGGGCTATCTATCTCAGCTTCGCCTGGTACGCCGGCGTGGCGGCCTGCGAATCCTACACCGATCGCTACAGCCGTCTGAACGGGATGGAGTTCGGCCAGATCCGCATGTGGGGTTCGCTCGGCTGGGCGGTGGCGTCGTCGTTCTCCGGCCTGCTGTTTAACCTCTCGCCATCGTGGAACTTTATTCTCGGCAGCGTCACCTCAGTGGTGATGCTGATTGTGCTGCTGAGCCTCAAAGTCAATGCCAACACCGGCAACGCCGATGAAGTGCTGTCGAAGCAGAAAATTGTATTCAGCGATGTGGTGGAGCTGATGCGCAGCCGCAAATTCTGGGCCTTCTGCCTCTATGTGGCGGGCGTGGCCTGGATGATGTTTATCGCCGAACAGCAGTTCTCGCGCTACTTCGTCACCTTCTTTGATGACGTCCAGCAGGGCAACGCGGTGTTTGGCTACCTCGGCACGGTGCAGTCCGGGATGGAATTCCTGATGTACATGGTGATCCCGCTGTTTGTGAACTACGTCGGGGCGAAAAAGGGACTGCTGATTGTCGGGCTGGTGGTTGGCGCGCGCCTGATCATCTCCGGGCTGTGCGATTCGCATCTGCTGATCTCGATCCTCAAGCCGCTTTACGGGCTGGAGATCTGCCTGCTGCTGGTGTCGGTATTTAAATACATCGCTGAGCATTTCGATAAGCGCGTCAACGCCACCATGTACCTGCTCGGCTACCAGGCGATGCTCTACGTCGGCAACGTGGTGGTCTCCTCCCCGGCGGGCTACCTGTATGACCGCATCGGCTTTGAGCAGACCTATATCCTGATGGGGGCTATCGCGCTCACCTTTACCCTGATTTCGGCCTTTACCCTGTCGGCATGCCAGAGCAAGCGCGACGGGAGCTACGTCGAACCTGAACACGCCGAACCGGTGAAGAACTAACCCTGCCAGCAAAAGGAGTGAACTATGCTGCATGATATCGCGTATGAACCGCTGTCCCGCCCGCCCGTTGCCCCCACCGGACGCGAGCCGCTGAAGACCGCGCTGCTTGATACCCGCCACTATGTGCTGGAGCGCCTCAAAGGGAATTTGGCGCAGTTTGGGGATAAATTCCCGGCGGAGACCTGCAAGGAGGGGCGTTATCCGCTAACCGACAACGTGGAGTGGACCACCAGTTTCTGGACCGGGCAGATGTGGCTGGCCTGGGAGATGTCCGGGGATGAGACCTTCCTGCAGGCGGCGCAGAAACAGGTGCGCTCCTTCGGGCTGCGCATCGCCGGACGCCACGATACCAACACCCACGATCTCGGGTTCCTCTATACCCTCTCCTGCGTGGCGGACTGGCGTCTCACCGGCAACCGCGAAGCGCGCGGCTTTGCGCTGCTGGCCGCCGAGGCGCTGCTGGAGCGCTATCACCCGAAGGCGCAGATCATCCAGGCCTGGGGCAATCTTGACGATCCGGAACAGGCCGGACGCATGATCATCGACTGCAATATGAACCTGCCGCTGCTCTACTGGGCCAGCGAGCAGACCGGCGATGCGCGCTACGCCGAGGTGGCAAAAGCGCACGTGCGCCAGGCCGCACGCTATCTGGTGCGCCCGGACGCCTCGTCGTGGCACACCTACTACATGGACCCGGTCAGCGGTGAGCCGCGCTTCGGCAATACCCAGCAGGGTTACGCCGATGATTCGTGCTGGTCGCGCGGCCAGGCGTGGGGTATTTACGGTTTCCTGCTGAGCTTTATCTACACCGGCGATAAAGAGATGGTGACGCTGTCGAAGAAGGTCGCGAACTATTTCCTTAACCGCCTGCCGGACGATGGCGTCTGCCACTGGGATCTGGCGCTGCTGGGCAGCGACGCGCTGCGCGACTCGTCGTCAGCGGCCATTGCGGTGTGCGGTTTGCTGGAGCTGGTAAACCATCTGCCGGTGACCGATCCGGATCGCGACACCTACCAGCAGTGGGCCGAGCACATCATGAGCTCCCTGAACCGGGACTATCTGGTACAGCCTGACGACACCGGCACCGGGCTGCTGAAGCATAGCGTCTACCATCTGGCGAGCAACAAAGGGGTGGACGAGTGTTGCAGCTGGGGAGACTACTTCTACGTCGAAGCGCTGATGCGTATGACGGGGGTGTGGAAGCGGTACTGGTGAAGGATGGGGGCTTCGTAGGGTGGGTAAGCGCAGCGCACCCACCGTTTGTGGCGTGAGGGCTATGGGAGTGCGGTGACGGTTCCGTTCACCGTGGCACCGCGCTTACATGGAAACGCTGCCGCTCGTGAACGGGTGAAGGGGGCTCGCCGCCGCCCCCTTCACCATCCCGGCTCCCGGCTAAAAAACCGGCCCTGCGGGCTACCCTTGCCTCCGGCGTTTCGCTTCCGGTCGGGCGCGATACCCCATCCCGGGGCTCGCGCCCTCTGGCGGTTCCCGACCGCCAGCCCGGACTCAACGCCTCGCCGCGGCGGTTTTGATGCCGGACGGGGCCACGCTTCGGCTTATGTGTTCATGTTGGGTGCGCACCCGCCGTTTAGCGGCGTACCAGCAGCGTTAGAACTTCGTAATGCGCGGTGTGGGGGAACATGTCGAACAGCTGAACGCGGGTTGCCTGATAATCCGGTAACTGCTGAATATCTTTTGCCATGCTCTGCGCATTGCAGCTGGAATAGAGAATGTACGGCGGTGCCATCTGGTTGAGGTAGTCGCACAGCGCGCTGCCGATGCCCCGACGCGGTGGGTTAACCACCACCAGATCCGGCGTCGCCTGCTGGCCAGTAGCAAACTGGGTGGAGTCCAGCGCCTGGAAATGCACGTCACGCAACCCCAGCATCGCCGCTGACTGCGTCGCACTGGCGATGGCTTCTGGCGCAATTTCAATCCCGGTCAGCTTCATCTCAGGCGTTGCGCAGTGCAGGCCAAACCCCCCCACCCCGCAAAACAGATCCCACATGTGCTGCACCGGCAGCGCCCGTACCCAGTCACGCGCCGTGGCATACAGCCCGGCGGCGACCACCGGGTTGGTCTGGAAGAAGCTCTGCGGCCGGATCCACAGCGGCACGCCGTTAAAGTTTTCCGCCAGCGCGCGCTGTTCCGTCAGCCAGATCTCCCGCTCGCCCTCCATGATCGCCATGTGCACCGGCTGGATATTGGCGGTGATCACCTTCAGCTGCGGTAGCGCCGCCTGCAGATCCGGTAGCAGCGCGCGCAGCCGGTCGAGTTTTTCCTCCGAGCGCAGCACTATGCGCAGCATCATGCCGCCGTCGAGCTGGCTTTCGGTGAGCAGCAGGTACTTCAGCTCACCGCGCTTGCGCGCCACGTTGTAAGGCGTCAGGCCTGCACGGGCAATAACGGGTTTCAGCGCCTCAAAAACCGGGGCAAAGGAGGCGGGATAGAGCGGGCAATCGGTGAGATCAACCGGGGTGCCGTCGCGGTGCAGCATACCCAGCAGCGGTTTTTCCACGCTGCCGCTGACCACCATCTTCGCCTTGTTGCGAAACGCCTGCTCCGGCCCGCTGACCGGCGCGCACCACTCCGCCACCGGGATCTCCGCCAGCAGCTGGTGCAGGTCGTTCATTTTTGCGGTGAGCTGGTTATCCATCGGCTGTTCGATCCACTGACAGGAACGGCAGCGCCCGGCGTCATAGAGTGCGCAGTGCATAGCTAAAACCTAAAGGAAAATGCGGACCGGGATTTTAGCACGTCAGAAGATTACTGCAGCCGGAAATAGCGTCGGCTGACGGCAGGCATAAACAGCAGCAGCAGCACCAGCATGTCGGGGAGTTTTTGCATCATCAGCGAGGTGAAGATATCGCGCGGCGTTTCACCCGAGATGCTGAACAGCTCCGGGTAGCCGAAGCCGAGCGAGGCAGCGCCCAGATAGCTGGCGGCGATCACCTGCGTGGCCAGATAGACCCAGCGCCCCCAGTTGCGGCCCTGCATAATCACGAAGGCGCAGCGAAACTCCACGCACAGCAGCACCAGGCTTGCGAGAAACACCAGCGTCAGGCTCCAGGTCTGGACGCTGCGATGGACAAAGTCGGCGACGCCGCGCATGCCCATCAGGTTGAACAGCATAAAGAGATCGAGACAGCGGGTTGAGATAATAGCGATAGCCGCCACCTGCACCAGCGCAGGAGCGTTAATACGGGCGTGTGACTGACGTTGTTTGCTGAACCATTCCACTGTTGTGCATTCCCTGAAGCCAGGCCGGAACTAACCCCACTCGGTTCTTCTCCCTCCGGTGAAGAACCGGGGCGCTGTCACGCCCCGATTGCACATCATTGCAGACTTTCTGACTTTCAGCCAAGTTTTGCACGCTGGATATCACGCAGGCGCTGCTTTTCTGCGCGCGCCATGATGATCCAGGCGATGAAACCGATAATGCCGACCACACCGAGGATAATCGACGCCAGGGCGTTGATCTCCGGGTTAACCCCCATGCGCACGCTGGAGAACACCAGCATCGGCAGCGTGGTGGCTCCCGGCCCGGAGACGAAGCTTGCAATCACCAGGTCATCCAGCGACAGGGTAAAGGCCAGCAGCCAGCCGGAGACAATCGCTGGCATGATCATCGGCAGGGTGATGACAAAGAACACCTTCACCGGCGTGGCACCGAGATCCATCGCCGCCTCTTCAATGGAGCGATCCAGCTCGCGCAGGCGCGAGTTAATCACCACCGCCACATAAGCGGTACAGAAGGTGACGTGCGCCAGCCAGATGGTGAGCATTCCACGCTCTGCCGGCCAGCCGATGGCGTGACCCAGCGCGACAAACAGCAGCAGCAGCGACAGGCCGGTGATCACATCCGGCATCACCAGCGGGGCAGTCAGCATAAAGGCGAAGCCGTTAGCACCGCGAAAACGCCCGAAGCGCACCATCACCACCGCCGCAATGGTGCCGAGCACCACCGCCATGGTCGCCGCGCAGGCTGCAATGGTGAGGCTCAGCCCCACCGCGCTCATCATCGCGCTGTCGTGGAACAGCTCAACGTACCAGCGGGTTGACCACCCGGCCCACACCGTCACCAGCTTCGAGCTGTTGAAGGAGTAGACCACCAGCATCAGCATCGGCGCGTAAAGGAAGGTGAAGCCGATAATCAGGATCAGAATGCGCCACGGGGAGCGCACAACCGGTAAGTTGTTCATCCGTTTTCCCCCATGGTTTTATTCTGATGCTTATGGAACCACATGATCGGCACAATCAGCAGCAGCAGCATGACGATGGCGACCGCCGAGGCCACCGGCCAGTCGCGGTTGTTAAAGAACTCCTGCCACAGCACGCGGCCAATCATGATGCTGTCCGGGCCGCCAAGCAGTTCCGGAATAACAAATTCCCCAACCGCCGGGATAAACACCAGCATCGACCCGGCGATAATCCCGCCTTTGGTCAGCGGCACGATAACGCTGAAAAAGGTTTTCAGCGGGCGCGCACCGAGATCCAGCGAGGCTTCCACCAGCGAGTAGTCGATACGCGTCAGGGCGGTGTAGATCGGCAGCACCATAAACGGCAGATAGGCATACACAATGCCGATATAGACCGCGAGATTGGTATGCAGAATGGTCAGCGGCTGGTCAATCACCCCGAGCCACAGCAGCACGTTGTTCAGCACGCCGTTGTTTTTCAGAATGCCCATCCACGCGTACACGCGGATCAGGAACGAGGTCCAGGAGGGCAGGATCACCAGCAGCAGCAGAATATTGCGGGTAGACGGCTTGCTGTGCGCCACCGCCCAGGCCAGCGGATAGCCAAGCGCCAGACAGCAGAGCGTGGAGATCCCCGCCACCTGCAAGGATTGCAGATAGGCTTCAACATAGAGCGGATCGTCAGTCAGCTGAATAAAGTTGCCGAGGTTGAGCATGATGCTCAGCTGCCCGTCGGCCCACTCCACCAGATCGGTATACGGCGGGATCGCCCGCGCCATCTCCGCCAGGCTTATCTTAAAGACGATCAGAAACGGCAGCAGGAACAGCAGGATCAGCCACAGGTACGGGAAAGCGATCACCAGCTTGCGCCCGTGGGCCATCTGCAGGCGCGCCAGCCAGAGCTTAAAACCGCGCGGCTGATGGGCGACAGGCGGCGCGTCGTGACGTTCAAAGATACTCATCGCGCCCCCTTAAACGGTGAGAACCACACAGCTGTCGGCATCCCAGCACAGGCGCACTTCGTCGCCCCATGTCGGCTGCCCTTTGCGGTAGCGGTGATCGTTCTGCAACTGAGCGCTGATCATCTGCCCGCCCTTGAGGCGCACGTGGTAGATCGACAGATCGCCGAGATAAGCGATGTGCACCACCTCACCCACGGCAAAATTGTAGCCATCGGCTGGTGGCTCGTCGCACAGCATCACTTTTTCCGGGCGCAGCGCCACATACACCGGCACGTTGTCCATCACCGACGCGTCCGGGTCGACTTTCAGCGGGTGGATCAGCCCCGGTGCGTCAATCACCAGCCCGTCCTCCTCGCGCGCTTTCAGCAGCCCTTCGAACACGTTCACCGAGCCGATAAACTCCGCGCTGTAGCGGGTGGTCGGGTGCTCGTAGATCTCCTCCGGCTCGCCAATCTGCACAAACTTGCCGCGGTTCATGATGGCGATGCGCCCGGCCATGGTCATGGCCTCTTCCTGATCGTGGGTCACCATGACGCAGGTTGCGCCGACGCGCTCCAGAATATCCACCACTTCAAGCTGCATGCGGTCGCGTAGTTTTTTATCCAGCGCGCCCATCGGCTCGTCGAGCAGCAGCAGCTTCGGACGTTTGGCGAGGCTGCGCGCCAGCGCCACGCGCTGACGCTGGCCGCCGGAGAGCTGGTGCGGCTTACGCTTCGCAAACTCCTGCATGTGCACCAGGCTCAGCATCTCGGCGACGCGGCTGTTGATTTCCGCTTTCGGCAGCCGGTCCTGCTTCAGACCAAAGGCGATATTTTGTTCCACGGTCATGTGCGGAAACAGCGCGTAGGACTGGAACATCATGTTTACCGGACGCTGATAAGGCGGGACGTGCGCCAGATCGACGCCGTCGAGCACAATCTGCCCGGCGGTTGGCTGCTCAAAGCCCGCCAGCATGCGCAGCAGCGTGGATTTACCACAGCCTGAGGCGCCCAGCAGGGCAAAGATTTCACCTTTATAGATAGTGAGGCTGACGTCGTCCACGGCGTGCTGGCCGTCGAAGGATTTCGTCAGGTTACGGATTTCCAGCAGCGGGGTCAGCGCTTTCGGGGTTTTCGCCTGTGGGCGGGGAATAGCGTCGTTCACTCAGAGTGATCTCCGGCAAAAGCAGTAAACCTGTGCGGCCCGGTTGCCGCACAAATGAGAGGACAGAGACCGCTGGTCTCTGTCCATTGTGGGGCAGGCTGCCCTGCCCCGGTGCAAGTGACGAACTGAAAATGCTTAGTTATTTGCCACTTTTAACTTTAGTCCACGCGCGGGTTCTGACGCGGTCAATTTTCGGCTCCTGCACCTTCAGCGTAAACATTTTGGCGCGCACGTCTTCCGGCGGATAGATGCCCGGATTGTCACGCACCTCGGCGCTCACCAGCTCGGTAGCGGCCTTGTTGCCGCTGGCGTAGTAAACGTGATCGCTGATATGGGCGATAACGTCCGGACGCAGCAGGTAGTTGAGGAACTGATAGGCTTCGTCTTTGTTTTTGGCATCCGCCGGCATGGCGAAGACGTCAAAGAAGGCCAGCGCACCCTCTTTCGGGATGCTGTAGGCGACGTTAACGCCGTTCTTCGCCTCTTTCGCACGGTTCGCCGCCTGCAGCACGTCGCCCGCCCAGCCTACCGCGACGCAGATGTCGCCGTTCGCGAGGTCGTTGATGTACTGGGACGAGTGGAAGTAGCGAATGTTCGGACGCAGCTTGAGCAGCAGCTCGGTGGCCGGGCCGGTGTAGTCATCCGCCTTCATGCTGTTCGGATCTTTACCCAGATAGTTCAGCACGGTAGAGAAAATCTCTTCCGGGGCATCAAGGAAGGAGACGCCGCAGCTCTTCAGCTTTTCAAGGTTTTCCGGTTTCAGCACCAGATCCCAGCTGTTAACCGGCGCGTCGGCCCCGAGGGCCGCTTTCACTTTATCGACGTTGTAACCGATGCCGGTGGTGGCCCACAGGTACGGCATCGCATATTTGTTATCCGGGTCGTGACGGGCAATCAGCTTCAGCAGCTCCGGATCGAGGTTTTTCCAGTTCGGCAGCTTGCTCTTGTCCAGCGGCTGGAACACGCCCGCCGTAAGCTGGCGCTCCAGGAAGCTGGCGGACGGCACCACCAGATCGAAACCGGTGCTGCCGGCCATCAGTTTGCCTTCCAGCACTTCGTTGGAGTCGAACACGTCGTAGACCACTTTAATGCCGGTCTCTTTGGTGAAGTTCTCCACCGTGTCCGGCGCAATATAGTCAGACCAGTTATACACGTGCAGCGTCTTTTGTTCGGCAGCAAACGAGCTGGCAGAGACGGCCATCAGTGCGCCAGCAACCACACCCGACAACCATTTTTTACCTTGGGTGGACATATCTCTTTCCTTCTTATAAGGGTAAAAACTCGCCCCGGGCGAGCTAACACAACGCGTTGGTGATATGCAATTTCCGTGCATATCTGGTCACTGCAGCGTAAAAAAGATAACGCGTATCTCCGGCAGACGTTGCACGCTTTTTGCAGCCCGGCAAGAATAACTGTAGCCAGTGTTCGAGGCTATAGCCCGGATTAAAAAACGCCTTTTATCAATTTTTTATGCAGATTTTGTCTATGGGATAAGCCGAAACGGCAAAATGACCGGTGATTTATGCTGGGGAAAGAGGCGGAGAGCAGAATTATCGGGTGTATTACGCAGCCGCGCTGGCAGCGACTGCGCTTATTTTACAGCGGATCAGTGAAGAAAATGGTTATGCACTTCGCCCGCCGCCGCGTCCTCTTCTTCGGCGGTATAGAGCAGGTGATGGGCGCTGGCCTCAAGAATGACCATAGAGATCTGCTCTTCGCTCTGCTGCAGGAAGGCGGCAAACTGCTCCTGGGTGACGCCAACCGAAACGGATAATGACTGGCAAACCACCAGCTTCGGCAGATTATCATCCTGAATATCGAGAAACGCTTTAACCGTCAGCGACCCGGCATTGATGGCTGAGAGATCGCAGGAGAGCGGCAGCAGCGCTGAAGGCTTCACTTCCGCCAGCGCCGAGAACAGGATCACGTTGTCCACCAGGTCTATCTTGGCATCAAAGATACCGTCAAAATTTTGCATGTGCGGCAGGTGCAGCGCCTGACAGGTATCGCACTCAAAAAAACTCACGCCGAGCGCGTCGAGCCAGCTACGCAGGGTGTCCAGAGAAGGGACGACAAGTGAGTGCATAACGCGGGATACCTCTACAACGGATGTCAATAATCGGCATAGCTTACGCAAAAAGGCCGCGACATACCACGCCGATGCTACGATTCGCCGGTCAGCCGCCGGTTTTCAGGCAAAAACCGGGCTGCGCCTGACGCTCTGCCCACTTGATCATCAGGGTCGCGATGTCAATCCCGGTGGTTTTCTCTATGCCTTCCAGCCCCGGCGAGGCGTTAACTTCCATCACCAGCGGCCCGCGGCTGGCGCGCAGAATGTCCACGCCCGCCACGTCCAGCCCGAGAACCTGCGCGGCTTTGATGGCGATGGCACGCTCCTGCGGAGTGATGTTGGCGATACGCGCCACGCCGCCGCGGTGCAGGTTGGAGCGGAAATCGCCCTCCTTCGCCTGGCGCTCAATGGCGGCAACCACTTCATCGCCCACCACCAGGCAGCGCACATCGCAGCCCTTCGCTTCCTGGATATACTCCTGCACCAGAATCCAGGCGTTGAGGCCGCGAAACGCGTCGATGACGCTCTCGGCTGCCTGCCGGGTTTCCGCCAGCACCACGCCGATGCCCTGGGTGCCTTCCACCAGCTTCACCACCAGCGGCGCGCCGCCCACCATCTCGATCAGATCGCTGGTGTCATCCGGCGAGTGCGCGATGCCGGTCACCGGCATATCAATCCCTTCCCGCGCCAGCAGCTGCAGCGAACGCAGCTTGTCGCGCGCGCGGGTGATCGCCACCGACTCGTTGAGCGGATAGCTGCCCATCCCTTCGAACTGACGCAGCACCGCCGTGCCGTAAAAGGTAATAGCGGAACCGATGCGCGGAATGACGATGTCGTAATGGGGAAGCTGCCGCCCTTTGTAGTGCATGGAGGGGGAAAGCGGATTGATGTTCATATAGCAGGAAGCGGGATCGAGGATGTCTACCAGATGGCCGCGCCGGGTGGCGGCTTCACGCAGACGTTTGCAGGACCAGAGCGTACCGTCCCTGGATAAGATCGCGATTTTCACCCTCTACCTCACTGTAAAAGACCGGGAAACGCTGCGTATCATACACCCCCCGCCGCGACGGGCGAAGGGCGTTTTCAGCGTGGTCTGCCATGTATGAGGCGGGATTAGCGGGTGGCCCAGCCCTGCTTGTGCAGATAGTCGAGAATAAACGGCCGACTCTCTTTCACAATGGTGCGGCGGATGTGGTCGCTCCAGGTATCGCGGCGGGTATTACTCCCGCGCGTGAGGTAGTACTCCGCCAGCGTATCGTCGTACTCTGCCAGCTGCTGCTCATCCAGCGGCTGATAGTGGTTCTCGTGCACCAGCATCGCGGCCGGCATACGCGGCTTCACGTCCGGGTTATCCGCCGGCCATCCCAGACACAGCCCGAACAGCGGCAGCACGTGCTTCGGCAGCTTCAGCAGTTGGGTGACCTCTTCAATGCTGTTACGAATCCCGCCGATATAAACCCCGCCCAGGCCCAGCGACTCGGCGGCAGCCAGCGCGTTCTGGCCGAGCATCGCGGTATCGACCACGCCGAGTAACAGTTGTTCAGCCAGCCCCAGCTGCGCTTCCGGGCAGATCTGCTGGTTACGGTTGAAGTCGGCGCAGAACACCCAGAACTCGGCGGCCTTCGCCACGTGCTCCTGCCCGCCGGTTAAGGTGACAAGGGCTTTACGCATGTCCGGGTCGGTGATGCGAATAATAGAGCTGGCCTGCAGGAAGCTTGAGCTGGAAGCCGATTGTGCTGCGGCGATAATCGCCTCGCGCTGTGCCTCTGTTATCGGCTCGTCGGTGTAATGGCGAATAGAGCGGTGGGCGCGTAGCAGATCGATAGTCGGCGTCATCTCATCTTTCCTTTGTGGTTCTGTCATAACGTGTTGTGGTGTACCGCGATCGTGCAAAAACGCGACCGCTGTCACAAACATAGCAGCAGCCAGTATAGCCCGCTTCCCGCGGGGAGTGACTGGCGATACGTATTCTGAAACAGAAACACACCGCGGTTTACAGGGTGCGTGGAGGAAGGATTAGCCGTGCTGGCGCCGCCTGGCGCTGCGGTGAAAACGCCTGAGCGCACGGAAGAACAGGAAGCTCAGTGCGCCGAGCGCGCACCAGAACACGCCGCTGAACAACCACGCCAGCTGTTGCCACACCGAACGCAGCGGCACACTCCACAGGTGCATCATCACCAGGCAGACCGGCAGCGCCAGAATAGCGCCGATAAGCGGGGCGCTGAGGCGGCGATGGCGGGAAAAGTAGCTCGCTACCGCACCTGGCACCGCGAACAGCAGCAGACCCAGCTCGGGAACATCAGGGGTATTGAATACCTCATGGCCTTCGAGGTGGAGCGACACGCAGACCACAATAAAGAGTACGAAACAGCAAACAATACCTCCCCACCCTTTCATTCGCATTACTCTGCTCCTTCTGCATATTCTCGATGGCACACCCGGGTGCTGGCCGGGAGAATAGTTCTCCCGATCGGATAAAGCGTGGCGGCACTCCGTGCCTGGAAAAGGATTCAATTTGTTACGCTATTCTCACTGGCTGTTGATCGTGGTTACGATTAAACTAGCGGCGCTCGTCAGTGTTGGCAGACGATATATTTCCTGATAGAGGATTTTCTTATTTGGATCTATTGACCGGCAAAACATTAGCGTAAAAAACCACACCTTTCAACAGCTTACTAGTAAACAAGAAGTTAGCCTCCGTGAATATAAACGTCGCAGAATTGTTAAACGGGAATTACATACTGTTATTATTCGTGGTGCTGACCTTAGGTCTGTGCCTGGGTAAATTACGCCTCGGCTCAGTGCAACTGGGTAATTCCATTGGTGTTTTAGTTGTTTCTTTATTGCTCGGTCAGCAGCACTTTGCGATTAACACCGATGCCCTGAATCTGGGCTTTATGCTGTTTATTTTTTGTGTGGGCGTCGAAGCCGGTCCGAACTTTTTTTCGATTTTCTTTCGCGACGGGAAAAACTATTTAATGCTGGCGCTGGTGATGGTCTCCAGCGCCCTGCTGATCGCCCTCGGGCTGGGTAAGCTGTTCGGCTGGGACATCGGCCTGACCGCCGGGATGCTTGCCGGCTCGATGACTTCCACGCCGGTGCTGGTGGGCGCGGGCGACACGCTGCGTCACTCCGGCATGAACGAAACCCAGCTGGCGCTGGCGCTGGATCACCTCAGCCTCGGCTATGCCCTCACCTACCTGATTGGTCTGGTCAGCCTGATCTTTGGCGCGCGCTATCTGCCGAAACTGCAGCATCAGGATCTGCAGACCAGCGCCCAGCAGATCGCGCGCGAGCGCGGTCTCGATACCGATGCCAGCCGCAAAGTCTTTCTGCCGGTGATCCGCGCTTACCGCGTCGGCCCGGAGCTGGTGGCCTGGGCGGACGGAAAAAATCTGCGCGAGCTGGGTATCTATCGCCAGACCGGGTGCTATATCGAGCGTATCCGCCGCAACGGCATTCTCGCGAACCCGGACGGCGACGCGGTGCTGCAGATGGGGGATGACATCTCCCTCGTCGGCTACCCGGACGCCCATGCGCGCCTCGACCCGAGCTTCCGCAACGGCAAAGAGGTCTTCGACCGCGACCTGCTGGATATGCGCATCGTCACCGAAGAGATCGTGGTGAAAAACCACAACGCCGTAGGTCGCCGCCTCGGCCAGCTCAAACTCACCGACCACGGCTGCTTCTTAAACCGCGTGATCAGAAGCCAGATTGAGATGCCGATTGATGACAACATCGTGCTCAACAAAGGGGACGTGTTGCAGGTCAGCGGTGAAGCGCGCCGCGTGAAAACCGTCGCCGACCGCATCGGCTTTATCTCGATTCACAGCCAGGTCACCGATCTGCTGGCGTTCTGCGCCTTCTTTATTGTCGGCCTGATGATCGGCATGATCACCTTCGAGTTCAGCTCGTTCAGCTTCGGTATCGGTAATGCCGCCGGCCTGCTGTTCGCTGGCATCATGCTCGGCTTCCTGCGCGCCAACCACCCGACCTTCGGCTACATCCCCCAGGGCGCGCTGAATATGGTGAAAGAGTTTGGCCTGATGGTGTTTATGGCGGGCGTCGGCCTCAGCGCGGGCGCAGGCATTAACCACAGCCTGGGCGCGGTGGGCGGCCAGATGCTGATCGCCGGATTGATCGTCAGCCTGCTGCCGGTGGTGATCTGTTTCCTGTTCGGTGCCTGGGTGCTGCGCATGAACCGCGCCATGCTTTTCGGGGCCATTATGGGTGCCCGCACCTGCGCCCCGGCGATGGAGATCATCAGCGACGCCTCGCGCAGCAACATCCCGGCGCTGGGCTATGCCGGCACCTACGCTATCGCCAACGTACTGCTGACCCTGGCGGGGAGCCTGATCGTCATCATCTGGCCAGGGCTTGGGTTGTGATCCCGGTCACTGAAAATTTATAAGAAATTATTTTTCAAAAACCGCGAACTTTTTGCGGGGACGTCAGTCTGAATTAGTGCCACTGCTTTTCTTTGATGTCCCCAATTTGTGGAGCCCATCAACCCCGCCGTTTTGGTTCAAGGTTGATGGGTTTTTTGTTGGGTGAAATTTAGTGTTCTAAAGTTGCTCCTTTTGGGCATCTTATGCTAAGGCAAATGGTGCAAGATAGGGATGAATGTTACGTTCCTTCGTTTGGTTCCTAAAATCACATCATAGAGGTTCAAGCCCCCACTGAACTAAGCGAAGGCTTTGCCTTGGGTTATACCTAACCCTTCACGATAGAGCATTGGTATTTTCCAAGTATCTTTTATTTCCTCTAAAAAACCCGTCTCCATAAGCTGTTTAATAGCATATTGCAATTTTTCACCACTTAATTCTAATACATTAGATAATGTATCAAGGTTATGCTCGGCCTTTTGTGTAGCGAACTTATTAATATACCCTGCGATTTCAGGCCCTACCTCCGCAAGTAAAGTATCCTGAACACGTTGTTCACTTAGACGTGACAGAGCACTTCTAAGTGATTCTGATATTATTAAATGACCACTAGATTTTATTAACCGAGGCGTTCGTGAATCAGCACGAATTTGCTCTTCAGTAGCTTTACCCACTAAGTCAATCAAATTTCTAGGCGCTCGGATATCATTGCCATCCCTTACGCGAGACATTATCCAATTTAATGTTGTAGGTTTCCTATCTGCCGCATCAACTTTTTCAGGGAAGATTTTATAAAAAAGCACCTCATCTGAATCTGATTGAGCTTCCATTGCTTTTAAGAAGTCTACGCTATCCCGTATCCTTCGTGATAGCAGATTTAATAAATCAGCCTCATCCCAAACAATCTCGACTTTACGTGCATTGATATGTGTTAAATTTACAAAACCTTCACCGATTACTTTTCTAAATAGATCTTTGCGGACGAATATTTTTAAGCGTAACTTATCAAACGCTAGTAAATCTAAATAAGTTCTTAGCAAAGCCCTAAGAGCAGGAACTTCAATTGCTGGATACCCTTGAAAAGCTTCATCTAAACGGTCTAAAGCTACCCAAACAGAATGATCGGTTTCGCTTAAGCATTCGTTTAACAATTCAAATGCTTCTTCATGAGTTATTTCATTAACTTTAGCGACCTGCTCCTTTTGAACTTCTCCAAAAGTAAATTTCTGAGATATAATGGGCAATCCAGTTTCAGAAATTGTAAGCGTCGTTTCTGAAGAGTCAGGTTTAAAAGTTTCTTTTATAAGGTTTATTATTTTCCCAAAAACTGTCTCAGGTTTATTACCTTTACTTAGAAGCTTTGTTTCTTCAAGGACTCGATGTAATTGCGTGACATTATCCGAAAAATCACTCCCTACCCGATCAATTATCCAATTACCTATAAGAGAAAGCATGTAAGTTTTCCAAACACTGACATATTGCCCCTCAGTTAGAACGTTAATATCCTGTTGCACTAATCGCTGAAATACTGGATTTCCTATTGGATTAAAACCTGCAATCACTTCAACCCCTTTTAATTCAGGAGTAGCAGAATATCTTTTTTGCAATATTCTATAAACTGCTGTTTTGCCTGTTCCTTTATCACCAGCAACGAAGTCAGCACTGCCATTTATCAATGATCGATAAGCCTGATTTTCAATAAAATATTTTTCTAATGAGTCATCAAACTCTGCCACTGACTGCCCGAGTCTTAAAAGTTGTAGAGTTGACTTTGAATCAATCCCAGCTGATAACGTAGTCATACTTAGCCCTATGAAAATGTGTTGTGGAATAGTGTCTTTTACATCTCAGTGATAGCTAGAGCAAGGCGATGAATAGGTCCAAATACTTAAAGAGAAATAAACTCTTCGCTCTGCTTGTTCTTAGAATATCTTAGAAGTATATAACAATCCAGCGTGGCAAGGCGTTGCAAATGACAATATTCACTTCATCATTACATCCAATAAACTGTGTTTTCGTGGCTGATATTTTGCCATTTTTTGCCTGTGCTATCAGATCCTTACGATGAAAAATGCATGCTTGCTGAGTCCATGTGGTCTAGAGTTTCAGAAATTTTGTGGTGTGAAGCTTCGCAAATATCTGTCGCTTGTATCGGGCCTTTCTTCAATGCGGCTTAACCCGCAGCCGCTGACTCTTACAACTAATATGACCCTACCAAATTATTTTAGACTTTAACTGCATTAAAATTTCAACCAGCCCCAACCCGGCTAAACTGCTGCTCCGTCATCATCATTCCCCACTGATCGCCCTGCCACTCTTTCGTTAGCGTAAAGCCAAAAGATTCATACAGACGGCGGGCGGCATTCAGGCCGCTGAAGGTCCAGAGCTGGACGGTGCTGAAACCCTGCGCGTCGCAAAACGCTATTGCTTCATTTAACAGACGCTTACCGGTTCCGGTTCCGCGGCACCCTTCATCGAGGATAAACCAGCGTAAATGGGCGTTATTATTGCCGAGATCCTGGCCGTCAATCGCCACTGAGCCGACAATGTTGCCGTTGCGGATCGCCAGCCATATCTGATTGCTGTCCTCGTGCAACCGCCCTGCGAACTCCGCCAGCCCGGCAGCGACCTTTGCTTCAAAGACGTGGCCGAAGTTATAGTGCGTCGCGTAATATTCGCCGTGCATCTGGGCGATGCGGCCAATCATCCCGGCCCGATAGCCGCTGACGATCTCAATGTCTGGCGCAGCGTCGCCAACGTTGCCTTTTCTGCACTGCTCCAGCGCGCCAGCGTATCCGGCAAGCCCTCTGGCAATCTCCTGCTGCGCCGTGCTGTCCAGCCCGTTCAGCGCCTCGGCAACCTGTCCGGCGGCGTACTCATTGATTTTTTTTACCGTGTCGATGCCGGCTGGCGTCAGCTTCAGCTGCTTCAGTCTGCCGTCCCGATCGGAGGGAACTTCATAAAGCTCACCGGCAGCAACCAGCTTTGCCAGCATTCTGCTGACGCTCGATTTCTCCAGGCCCAGCAGCTGAACCAGCTCGGCTGCGGACATGGCACCGTTATTTTCAATTTCAAGAAGCGTATGGACTGCGGACGGGGAATACGCAGTCGCTGCCAGGGTTGAGTCCATAAAACCCAGTTCACGAACCATCCGGCGCGAGGATGAACGGATGTCGTCAATAAGCGAAGGGTGAGGCATAGCAAATACTCAGCATTAAATGGTTGCATAATACAACCATTTAATCAGTATCCTGTCAACGACCCAAAAAATGGCTGACTTTTGTCTTTAACTTTCCAGTCAGGCCATCGCCAATATCTGCGCTTTTTGTGCCTTCATCCGCAATATCACCCTATATGTTTAACCTTCAGATGCCATGCGAGGCATGATATGCCAGCTTCACAACCATCCTGAGATTTCGGATTTAACCTGGCTGTAAAAAAGATGAATATCAGAGAGACTCCAGCGGCTCACGCGCAGGCCCGCGCTGATAAAGCGAGAGGACATTAAAATCAGTTACTTATTTGGATTACTGTTTGCGTTTTCCGACAAGGGCGCGGCGCTGAGAGAGTTCTGGCGCATTGAAGTTACCCGCAAAACGCATTTCAGCTGGCATCAGCTCTGGACCCACAGCCGCAACCGCCGGCGCAATTTCCTGCTGTGGTGGCGCCTGGCCAGCGAGATGTACACCCACGGCAATAAGCAGCAGCGTAAAATGGCGAAGCGTCTTAACGACGCGCTCAAGGATCGTTTCACTACTGATATCGGGTTGGGTGCGCGTATCGGCGCGGGTCTGCACATCCCGCACCACACCGGGGTGGTTATCTCTGACAAAGCGCGCATAGGTAAAAATCTGGTGATCCGCCAGAACACCACCATCGGCGTGGTGAGTTCCATGGGGCCGGATGAGTATATTACGCTCGGGGATAACGTCGATATCGGGGCCAACAGTTGCATCATCGGGGCCATCACTATCGGCGATAACGTCACGCTGGGGGCGATGTCGTTCGTGAACCGCGATATCCCGGCAAACTGCACTTACATCACCCGTAAAACCTCAGACGTGATCATTAAGCCTGCGCACTAGCAGAGACCGGCCGCCCCGCTATTCTCCCCACCATTTCGCGTATCGCCGCATGGCTTAGCGGCGTCGGGTCCATCACGTAATGCAGCGTCATTCCTTCAATAAACGCGTCCAGCGCTCTGGCCGTTGGCACATCGAACCACTGCTCCAGCGTCTGCTGGCTGCGGTGCATCCAGCGCTGCATGATGGCGGTCAACGCCGGACGGCGGCTGGCGAAGGCGTACAGCTGGTACATCAGTTCCATATTGCGCGCGGTGGTCACCTGCCCTGCGGCGATTAACGCGGCGATGGCATCGCAGGCCTGGTCGGCATCCTCTACCCCCGCAAAGCTCGCCTGATACTGCTCGGACATGGCGAGCGTGAAGCGGGTAAACGCCTCTTCAAGCAGAGCATCCAGCCCCGAAAAATAGTAGGTCAGTGAGCCAAGCGGTACCCCGGCGCAGGCGGCGATTTTGCGGTGGGTGATGTTACCGATCCCGTGTTCCGCCACGGCGTCCAGCGTGCGCTCAAGAATAAGGTCCCGTCTCGTCAGGGGGTTATCGTGTTTTTTCGCCATACTTAACGACTGCAATCTCTTGTTGAGTTGTGTACAAATGTACACATCGTTGCTAGTGTTGTGTCAACTTTTTCCGCAGGTGGTATCGCTATGACGTCAAAGGATATGTCCGCTCATGCGCTGCGGCGTCGCTGTTGGGCGCTGTTTGCTTTCTTCTTTCTTCCCGGTCTGCTGCTGGCATCCTGGGCCAGCCGCACCCCGGCGATCCGCGATCTGCTCGGGGTTTCTACCGCCGGGATGGGGATCGTACTGTTTGGCCTGTCGGTCGGGTCGATGAGCGGCGTGCTCTGCTCGGGCAAGCTGGTCAAACGCTTCGGCACAAAAAAAGTGATCCGAACCGGCATGCTGATGTCGGTGGCGGGGATGCTGGTGATGAGCCTGGCGCTGTGGCCCGGCTCGCCGCTGCTGTTCGCGCTCGGGCTGGCGCTGTTTGGCGGCGGGCTGGGGTCGGCGGAAGTGGCGATGAACGTTGAAGGGGCCATCGTGGAAAAAGAGATGGGCAAAACCCTGCTGCCGATGATGCACGGCTTCTTCAGCCTCGGCACCCTGGCGGGGGCCGGTATTGGCATGACCCTCAGCGCGCTGCAGTTCAGCGCCGTATGGCACGTCGGGCTGGCGGCGCTGGTCGCTATCGTTCCTGTTTTTATCGCCATCACCGCCATCCCGCAGGGCGTCGGGAAAAGCGGGAGCGAGGAGAGCACCGGCCACAGCGAGCATACCCCCCCCTTCTGGCGCGACGGGCAGCTGATGCTGATCGGTCTTATCGTGCTGGCGATGGCGTTCGCTGAAGGTTCGGCCAACGACTGGCTGCCGCTGTTGATGGTGGATGGACACGGCTTCAGCCCGACCTCGGGCTCGCTCATCTATACCGGCTTTACGCTGGGCATGACGCTCGGGCGCTTCTGCGGCGGCTGGTTTATCGACCGCTACAGCCGCGTGTCGGTGGTGCGTGCCAGCGCGCTGATGGGGGCGCTGGGCATCGGGCTGATTATCTTCGTCGACAGCGCCTGGGTGGCCGGCGTCTCGGTGATCCTCTGGGGGCTTGGCGCGTCGCTCGGCTTCCCGCTCACCATCTCAGCGGCGAGCGATACCGGCCCGGACGCGGCAACCCGCGTCAGCGTGGTGGCGACCACCGGCTATGTGGCCTTCCTGGTCGGGCCGCCGCTGCTCGGCTTCCTCGGCGAACACTTCGGGCTGCGCAGCGCCATGCTGGTGGTGCTGGCCTTTGTTCTCTGCGCGGCGCTGGTGGCGAAAGCCGTGGCGCGTAAACCTGATTCAGAACATAACCCTTCAACGGAGGCTTGCTGATGGCCGTGAAAATGATCGCTGTCGACATGGATGGCACCTTTCTCAACGATGATAAAAGCTACAACCGCGCGCGTTTTCTGGCGCAGTACGCGCGCATGAAGGAGCAGGAGATCCGCTTTGTGGTCGCCAGCGGCAACCAGTACTACCAGCTCATCTCCTTCTTCCCGGAGATCGCCCATGAGATCTCATTTGTGGCAGAGAACGGCGGCTGGGTGGTGAGCGAGGGCCGGGACATCTTCAACGGCGAGCTGAGCGGCGAAGAGGTGCAGACCGTGCTCGATCATCTCCAGACGCTGCCCTGGGTTCAGGTGATCACCTGCGGCAAAAACAGCGGCTATACCCTCGCCAGCTATGATGACGCGTTTAAACTCATGGCGGCGCGCTACTACCACCGGCTGGAGCTGGTGGAGAGCTTCAACAATATCGACGACATTTTCTTTAAGTTTGCGCTGAACCTGCCGGACAACGAGCTGCTGAAAACCATGGATGACCTGACCACCGCGCTGGAGGGCATTGTGGTGCCGGTATCCAGCGGGCACGGCTCTATCGATCTGATTATCCCCGGCGTGCACAAGGCCAACGGCCTGCGCCTGCTGCAACAGCAGTGGGATATTAAGGATGAGGAAGTGGTGACCTTCGGCGACGGCGGGAATGATGTCGAGATGCTGCGCCAGGCGAGATACGGCTTTGCGATGCGCAATGCGCCAGACCGCATCAAGGCAGTAGCGCCTTATCAGGCGCCGGATAATAACGAAGAGGGCGTTCTGGAAATTATCGACCAGATCCTCGACGGCAAGCCGCCGTTTGATCGTTAGCGCTAAGGGTTCGTTGTCAACGATGAATCCCGACATACACGGGGCGACCAGCGGGTTTGGCGCCCCTCCGGGGACCAAATCCCGCTGTTTCCCCTAAAATGAAGCACCGGAGCTGCGTTGCAACGAACCCAGCGCCTTATTGCGGCTGTAACCCGCTGCCCACGCGCTTATCGCGCAGGAAAATCATCATCAGCCCGAGCCACAGGATGCCGCAGGCGAGGTTGAACAGGCTGAACAGCCCGTTGCCGCCGCCAACCCACGCGTGCTTGCTCACCTCAATGCCGACGGTGAAGATCAGCATCTGCAACATGCCCATGGCTGCCGACACCGTGCCTTTACTCATGTCGCTGGCGAACAGCGTCAGACGCACCAGCCCGGCGTTAGCAAGACCAATGCCGAAGGCATAGACGCTCAGCC
>Ga0209371_1000957_pt1 | contig 22470 bp, 18 predicted proteins | sample AgamicAtAmrz_FD_187165 | JGI IMG/M metagenome (GOLD analysis project Ga0209371, IMG submission 187165) | Agave microbial communities from Guanajuato, Mexico - At.Am.rz (SPAdes) (version 2) | ecosystem: Host-associated > Plants > Roots > Rhizosphere | place: Guanajato, Mexico | collected 2012-06-07
CTCACTCGAGTCAAGCAGCAAAAGCCGTGCAAATTATACGGGCCGCACCTGCGATTTCAATCCGTAAGTAGCCAAAAGGTGAACAATTATTTAAATTTCTTTCCGAACGGCTATTTTTCCAAAGATTACCCGGCGGAATTATTGACCCGAGCGGCTGAAATTCCGCATCAACCTTGCTTTTAAAGCGTGCTTTAGATCACATTCTAAACAGCTTTCGCTATTCAGATTTTACGACAAGCAAGAGCACTGGCTATTAATATCCTGATAAGCCAATTAAAACCAATGACTTATAATTTAGCGCGTGGCAAGCCACATCTATTTTCGATAAAAACAGCTGATTGACATCCCAGAGTGAAGCAATAACGTTAAATTGATATTACGCACGCAGAGTTATTACCCCGATATATTTTCCAGCGTGATTATCTTGATGGCCCCCACTTCTTTAAGAAGTGATCTTCCTGATAAACAAATGTGAATTAAACGTTAAATGTAACAGAGCTTTTCGGATAATTTCCGCTGGAGGTGTTAACGTTATTTCTCTGCCGCCACGTTTAAAAATCTGGCCTTACCCGCTATTTAACTGGCCATTTTTCAGCCAATTGTGGAGCTAAGCCAAATCACGCTTAATCCCTTCAACTGGCAGGGTTTTATGTTTCTTGTCGTGCAATCACCACCAGATGACGTTCACCGTCCAGCTCAGGCACCTTAAGTGCTTCCACCGTAACGAGGCGGAAACCAGCAGGCAGGCTGGCAATTTCCTCATCCGGACGCACGCCCTTCAGCGCGTAAAAGGCGCCCTGCGCGGAAGGTAAATGATGGCACCAGCTCACCATATCTTCCAGTGAGGCAAAAGCGCGGCTGATCACGCCGTCAAATGGCGGCTCAGCAGGAAACTCCTCTACCCTACTCTGCACCGGCGTGACGTTAGTTAACCCCAGCTCGTGCTGCACCTGACGCAAAAAGCGCACGCGTTTGCCCAGGCTGTCGAGCAGCGTAAAGTGTGCCTGTGGCATCACAATAGCGAGCGGTATCCCTGGCAGGCCAGGCCCGGTGCCGACGTCGATAAAGCGTTCGCCCTTCAGGTGCGGCGCAACGACGATGCTGTCGAGGATATGGCGCACCAGCATCTGTTGCGGATCGCGTACTGAAGTCAGGTTGTAGGCTTTGTTCCATTTATCCAGCAGGCCGACATAGGCAACCAGCTGCTCTTTTTGTTGATCGGAGAGGGAAATACCGGCTGCTTTAAGCAGCGAAGTGAGTTTTGTGATCACAGCATGAGTCCAGTCAATTGGGGCGAGTGGCCTCGCCCCGTTTTAAGGTCAGGCGCTTTTGCGCAGCAGCCCTTGTTTTTTCAGGTAAATCAGCAAAATTGAAATCGCAGCTGGCGTAATGCCGGAAATGCGCGAAGCCTGGCCAATCGAAGAAGGCTTGTGATCGTTAAGCTTGGCAATCACTTCATTCGACAGGCCGCTGACCTGACGATAATCAAGATCGGCGGGCAGCAGCGTATTTTCATTACGCTGCTGGCGATCGATCTCTTCCTGCTGGCGCGCAATATAGCCTTCGTATTTTACCTGAATCTCAACCTGTTCGGCTGCCTGGGCGTCAGCCAGCGCCGGGCCAAAGCTCGGCAGCGTGGTGAGCTGGGCGTAAGTGAGTTCCGGACGGCGCAATAGATCTTCTCCGCTTGCCTCTTTGGTCAGTGGCGCGTTAAGCAGCGTATTCACTTCCGCGACGTTTTCTGACTTCGGATGGATCCAGAGATCGCGCAACCGCTGGCGTTCCTGCTCGATAGCCTCCAGCTTCTGATTGAAGCGTGCCCAGCGGGCATCGTCGACCAGACCCAGTTCGCGGCCGGTTTCCGTCAGGCGCAGATCGGCATTGTCTTCACGCAGCATCAGACGATACTCGGCGCGCGAGGTAAACATGCGGTACGGCTCTTTGGTGCCGAGCGTGCAGAGGTCGTCTACCAGTACCCCGAGGTAAGCCTGATCGCGACGCGGCGCCCAGCCCTCTTTGTCGGCAGACTGCCGTGCGGCATTGAGACCCGCCAGCAGACCCTGTGCGGCCGCCTCTTCGTAGCCCGTTGTGCCGTTGATCTGGCCGGCGAAGAACAGCCCGTGAATGTATTTGCTCTCCAGCGTCGGCTTCAGATCGCGCGGATCGAAGAAGTCATACTCGATCGCATAGCCTGGACGAACAATTTTCGCATTCTCCATGCCCTTCATGGAGCGCACGATCTGCATCTGCACGTCAAACGGCAGGCTGGTGGAGATACCGTTCGGGTAAATTTCGTTGCTGGTCAGCCCTTCCGGCTCAAGGAAGATCTGGTGCGCGTTGCGATCGGCAAAACGCATCACCTTGTCTTCAATCGACGGGCAGTAACGCGGGCCGATCCCTTCGATGATCCCGGCATACATCGGGCTGCGATCGAGGTTATTGCGGATCACCTCATGCGTCTGCTCGTTGGTATGGGTAATCCAGCAGGGAACCTGCTGCGGATGCTGTGAGGCATCGCCCATGAAAGAGAAGACCGGCATCGGGTTATCACCATGCTGCGGAGAGAGCACGGAGAAATCGATAGTGCGCGCGTCAATACGCGGCGGCGTACCGGTTTTCAGTCGGCTGACGCGTAGCGGCAGCGCACGCAGGCGCTTTGCCAGCGGAACAGAAGGAGGATCGCCGGCGCGACCGCCGCTGTAGTTATCCAGACCGATATGAATTTTGCCGTCAAGGAAAGTCCCGACGGTAAGAACGACGCTTTTCGCGCGGAACTTCAGGCCCATCTGGGTCACTGCACCGACAACGCGATCGTTCTCGACGATAAGATCGTCCACCGCCTGCTGGAAGATCATCAGGTTGGGCTGGTTCTCCAGCGCGGTGCGCACCGCCTGGCGATAGAGCACGCGATCCGCCTGTGCACGGGTAGCACGCACTGCCGGGCCTTTGCTGCTGTTTAGTATCCTAAACTGAATTCCGGCCTTGTCGATAGCGCTGGCCATCAGGCCGCCTAAGGCATCCACTTCCTTAACCAGATGTCCTTTTCCAATGCCACCGATCGCCGGATTGCAGGACATTTGTCCAAGCGTATCAATGTTATGGGTGAGTAACAGAGTTTGCTGACCCATTCGGGCAGCGGCCATCGCGGCTTCTGTGCCCGCATGACCACCACCAATTACGATGACGTCAAAAGGATCTGGATAAAACATGAAGTGGTACCTCGTTGATGAACTGGCAGGGATTGTTGCCCTGGGCGGTGGATTCTACTGAAATTCCGCCGAGGGTGAAAGCAGCGGGATCCGTGGGTTTAAAAGAAAGGATCTTTATTCTGTATATGATCTTCTTGTTAGATCTCTTTATTAGGATCTCGCCTTTCTGTGGATAACCGTGAAAAGTCACACATTATCAACGCGATGTAGAGGATCCTTTGCTGTGAATGATCGGTGATCCTGATCCGTATAAGCTGAGATCAAAATGGCGAGTTATACACAGCTCAGAAAAGCATCACGGGTTGTTATTTGGATAACTACCGGTTTTACGCAGCATTCAAGCATAGTTATCCACAAAAAAAGCGACAGCGATCGTATAAAAACAGAGGTTTTAACTGCGGATCTGGCGAAATACCCGATCCCCTGTGGCAAAGGATCCGCTTAAAAATGGGCTATCCACCCGCTCAGCCAGGCCTCAGCCGGATCTTCGGGGATCTCGTGCTCAAGCACGTCGATTTCCAGCCGATCGCCGATGCGTTGTGCGCCACGAGCGATCAGTAGTGCGTCCAGAGAGCGGATGGCACCGCAAAACAGATCGTATTCATGGTTGCCAAGGCCGACCGCGCCAAAACGCAACCCGGAAAGATCGGGCTGGGTTTCAGCAATCGCGTCATATAAAGGCTGCAGATTGTCAGGCAGTTCGCCTGCACCATGAGTAGAGCATACCACCAGCCAGATACCCTGTTGCGGCAACGCATCCAGCGCCGGGCCATGCAGCAGTTGGGTAGAGAAACCCGCTTCCTGCAGCTTCTCTTCCAGATGTTCGGCCACATATTCGGCGCTGCCCAGCGTGCTGCCACTGATTAAAGTAATGTCGGCCATGATGCTCTCCTGGAATAAAGGCGAGCATTGTACGCTGTGATCAAGCCGTGATCCACCTGTGGAAAACAGGGTTAATAAAAAAGGAGAGGCGAACGCAGCCGTTGCCACAGGCGGCGTTCGTCGGGGATAAGATTGTGCACAGAAAAAAAGGATCAGGGCTTAATAGTGCGCATGATCGGGTTTTGCAGCGAGATCAGCGTTTCGGTGGACTGGATTTCATCGATGGTCTGGATCTTGTTGATCAGCACCTGCTGCAGCGCGTCAATGGAGCGGCACATGACCTTGATAAAGATGCTGTAGTGACCGGTGGTGTACCAGGCCTCCACAACCTCATCCAGCGCCTCCAGCTTACTCAGCGCCGCCGGATAATCGCGCGCGCTTTTCAGGATGATGCCGATGAAACAGCAAACGTCGAAACCCAGCTGACGTGGGTCGATCTCCACGCGCGTGCCGAGAATAATCCCGGCCTGCTTCATCTTCTCGACGCGAACATGGATGGTGCCCGGACTGACGTTGAACTGTTTTGCCAGTTCGGCATAGGCGGTGCGGGCATTATCCAGCAGCGCATTCAGGATCCCGCGATCCAGGTTGTCCAGTTGCAGTGATTCGGCCATATCATCCTCATGTCAGCTCTTCTTGTTTTGAACAGAGGAGAATGTGCAGCAAAAAGGGGCGTCAGGCAATCTCCGGCAGCGGCAAACGCCGCTGCCGTTGGGCTTTACCGCTTACGCCATAGCGTGACTTGCGCCAGCGAATGCTGATACTTGCGGGCGGTTTCGCGGATCACAAAAGGCACATCCTGCGGCGCGCCGATCGCTTCAAACTCCTCAGCCAGTAGCCGTTGCAGCGCCTGTAGCGTGGTCAGGGCTTCGCCGTTTTCACGGATACCGCCCAGCCAGTTCTCCTTCGGCGTAAACTCTTCCAGCCAGGTATAAGGCGAGGAGAGCAGCAGCAGGCCGCCTGAACGTATCATTGGCGCGATATCCTGCAAGAAGCACTGCGGCTGGCGCAGGCGATCGATCAGGTTGGCGGCCAGCACCAGGTCATACTGCGCGGGCTGCGGCTTCAGGTTGCAGGCGTCGCCCTGCACAAACTGAATACGCTGCGCCTGCTCGCTATCAAGGCCGAAATCTTTCAGGCGTACCTGACGATATTCCACCAGCTCGCCTTCTTCGGGCACCACGTAGCGGAAATCCTCACCGGAGGTGAGCTGCAGCGCGACGTCGATAAAGCGCGCCGAATAATCCATCCCGATCACCTGTTCAAAATGGCGTGCCAGTTCAAAACTGGCGCGGCCGGTGGCGCAGCCAATATCCAGCGCAGTGCCGCGCGCCGGGCAATGGGACAGCGCCAGTGCAACCAGCGATTCAGCGTAGTTGCCGATGCCGAAATAGCGCGGGCCATACTGGAAGTCGAGATACTGCGAGACCATGCTGTCGGTTTCGTAGGGATTCAGCGTCATCGATTCCTGATGTGAAGAGACAACGTAGCGGAACCCGGCGTGCTGGAAAAAGTGGCGGCGAAACGCGTAGCGTGATGACTTCAGGGCTTCGTTGCCGGTAGAGATCCAGCTGCCGCCCTTGATGATCGTGTGCTTACCGTCAAAAGTCGGCGTAGAGAAGTCGTCATAAAGCGGATGCACGCGGAAGCCTTCGAAACCGTTGATCGGCGTGGTAGTCCACTGCCAGACGTTGCCCACCACGTCGTAGAATTCGCCCTGGGCGAAGCGGTCGATGGCGCAGGATGAGGCCCAGTAAGCCAGATTGATATTGCCGGGTGCCTGCTGCCATTCCGGCTGATCGCCTTCCACCTGGTCGCGCAGCTGCATCCACTCTGCTTCGCTCGGCAGCTGGATCGAGGTGCCGGTTTGCTGCGCTTTCCAGCGGCAGAACGCGGCGGCTTCCAGCTGGTTGACTTCCGCTGGCCAGTCCCAGGGCATCAACACCTCTTCAGTCATCAGGCGCAGCTTCAGCGCGTCGGGACGTTGCGCGTCGCCGCGCCAGAAGGTTGGCATCTGCGCATCGGCAAAGCTGCGCCAGCCCCAGCCTTCATCATCCCAGTACTCGCGCTGCTGGTAGCCGCCCGCCGCGACGAATTCAAAGAATTCGGCGTTACTGACCAGCATTTTGCTCGCTTTGAACGGCTTGAGCTCCGTGCGCTGCTGGCCATATTCGTTGTCCCAGCCGTAGGTATCGTCGCTTTTACCCTGTACCACGGTGCCGCCAGGCATTGCGACCAGGCTGTTAGCCGGTACGCTTTCACGCGCATGGCGCGCCTCCTGACAAACCGGCCACTGCGGCTGCGGTTTGACCCATTCAATGGGCAGCTGACGCATCAGTACGCTTGAGGTTTCCAGATGAATGCGTTCATGTTCGATGCCCATCAGGATGACCCACGCCGGACTTTCCCAGCTAATCGGCAGTTCCAGCGGCATGGTCTGGATGAACTGCGCCACCAGGCTTTTTACTTTGCCGCGGTAGTCACGTACTTCCTCAACAGTGGGCCAGGCGTAGTGGCTGTCGTCGAGATCGTCCCAGCTCATCTCATCTACGCCGATCGCCATCATCGCCTCAATGCGATCGTCAATGCGCGCGTCGATATAGCGGCCCGCCATCAGCTTATTAATATAGAAAGAGGCGGTATGGCCAAAATAGAAGATTAACGGATGGCGCAGCGTAATCGCTTTCTTAAACCAGGCGCGATCGTCGGCAAGACAATCGAACAGGCTTTCATACAGTTCCCAGGTTTGCATGAAATAAGCCAGCAGCTCCGCGCGTTTCTCTGCGACGCTGCTGCCGGAAAGGCGTACCGTACGGGTCGGTGCCGGTAAATTTTGATGTTGTTGTGGGGTGGTCACAGTGAACTCCGTTAGCTGAATAAACACAGCGGGTAATTCACTATAGCAAATAAGGATTTCTGCCCCGTGACTAACGCCGCCAGCGGCGCAGCAAACGGCTCTTCATGCCGGTGTCAAAGCGCCAGATATGATCGAAGATGCGCAGGATGCCGGGTTTGCCGTGCGCCGACATCGCCACCGCATGGAAGCGCTGCTGCTGATGCTGCTGGCGTTGCTTCACCACGCTGACGATCTCGTCCGGCAGGCGCTGGGCGATGAAGTCCGAGACCACCACGGCGTCAGCGTCCTGCCACAGCGAGCCCTCCATCCGTTTCACCACCGCTGACAAACAGGCCGCGAGATCGGTGCCGCCGCGAAAGCGCTGGCTAAGGAAGCGGATTGCCTGCTCCAGCCCGTCATCGCCGGTGAGTTCGTAGCCGATTACGTCGTGGGCAAACAGCATGATGTAGCAGCGGCGGCGATCGGCCAGCGCCACCTTGAGTAGCGCCAGGCAGAACGCTTTGGCGCAGCGCTCGTTAAAACCGCCCATTGAGCCCGAGGTGTCGACGCAGACGATAAACGGACCGCGCGGCTGCTCTTCATGCTGCTGGTGGCTGACCGGGCGCAGCGTGACTTTTTCATGCCAGGCGTCGCCCTGTAACTTGTAGGTAAGTAATCGCTTCTCCACCAGGCGGCGATAGAACTCCAGCTCCAGCTCGCTGATGCTGATCGTTGCCAGCTCCGGCGGCAGCAGGCGCAGCACGTCGTCGCTCTGATGAATGCCGCTGACTTCCTCCGGCACCGCGTCCGGCTCGCGCACCAGCTGGTGGAAGGCCTCCAGCGGGGCATCCTGCGAAGGCACCGATTTCGCCTCGCGGCTGCGGCCCAGCTGCTGCGCCAGCGCCAGCAGTTCCGGCTGCTGCGCCAGAAAATCACCATATTCCAGCATCAGCTGGTAGTCGCCATGCTGTAGCGGCGCTTTGCTCATGTCCCACAGACGGCCCGCAGCAGCTTCATCATCGTCGCTTAACATGGGGGCCAGCTGGCCGCTCAGCGCCATGCGCTGCTGTAGCTCCGCCATCAGCCGTTCGCGCTGCTGCTCAAGCAGCTGCTCGTTCAGCGTCAGGGTTTGCAGCGTCAGGCTAAGACGCCAGCGCTGGAGAAACAGCGTATGCTGCGCGCCGCTCAGCTGATGCGGATCGGTGTGCTGCAACAGTCGATGCGCCTCTTCGAGAAAGGGCGAAGGCGGCTGCGTGAGCGCGGCCAGGATCGCCGGCAGCTGCTGGCTGAAATCGTGATGGCTGAGCAGCTGCGCGCGCTGGAACAGCTGAAATTCGCTGGCCAGCGTTTCCGGCACCGGCGTGGCTTTCAGCTCGGCGTTAATTTCGGCTTTCCAGCGCGGCACGTCGCGCATCATCGCCTTTTTCAGACCCGGGAATTTTTCAAAAAAGATCGCCAGCTGCGGCGAGGCGAGCAGCGCAAGGATCAGCTCCTCAATCAGTTCGGCTTCGCCGATAGAGAGCAACGCGCTGAGCGTCTCCAGTGAGATCATTTACGCGCCTGTTTCAGCTGATCGGCCACGTCCTGCAGGCTGGTTTCGATGCGTGCCAGCCAGTCGTCGCTGATAAACAGGCAGCGCTGGTGCTGGCTAAACTGATGACGCTGGGCGCGCAGCTGGGTATCCAGCTCATCCAGCGCCTCGCTGATTTCAGCAGGCATATCGCTGTGTGCGGTGGCGCCGGGCAGCGTCAGGCGCACCGTTTGCAGGCTGACGTCGCGCAGCGCCAGGCAGTGCTGCGCATCCACCAGCAGATCCAGCGTCTGGGCAAAGCCGATGCCGTTAAGCTTGCCGCGGATATCGCCACTTTTCAGCAACCATTGCTCCAGCGCATCGCGCGCGATTACCACATGCGTCACCTGCATATCGTGCAGCGTCAGCGGCTGCTGTAGCATCAGGGTCAGCTGCTCGTCGACCAGGCTGGCAGGTAGTTCGTAGTGCGGCTTGCGGCTGAACATGCCGCTGTGCTTCTCCAGCGTAATCGCCTGCGCAACGCTCTGCTGCTGCTGTAGCGCCAGACGTCGCGCCTTGATCTGCTGTAGCTTGAGCTGCAGCGTCTGCTGCTGCCAGGCCTGCTGCGTCATTAGCTGATCGATGGTGCGCTCCAGAACCTGCATCGAGGCGACATCGTGCCACAGGCAATCCTTCAGCAGAATCAGGTCGATGGGCGCGATGGCGCTGCGGCCGCTGTAAAAGGCGCTGGCCTGCAGCAGATGAATCGCTTTTTTCCAGCGGCGGTCGGAAATATAGGGCGCATCGGGCAGCGTTTCCAGCTGCTGGCGCAGCTGGTAGATCAGCTCAAAGACATTGTCCGGCAGTGTCACCTGCGTAATGCCCTGCTGCCACTGATGGTATTCGTCATCGCTGATGCGTAGCGCCTCCGCAACCGGGTTGGCGTTTTCATCCTGCTGGTGGGTCAGCATGCTGCGGAAGTTTTGCTTTTCGTGCACATTATCGAGCCACAGGCGGATCAGCATACGGTCATAGAGCGCCTCCAGTCCGCTGTCGGCTTCTGGCAGTTCGTTTGAGGCGGTCACCAGCAGGCGCATCGGGATTTTTTCCTCGCTGTCGCCGTTGCGAAAGCGCCGCTCGTTGATGGCGGTCAACAGCGTGTTCAGGATGGCGGGGCCGGCTTTCCAGATTTCATCCAGAAACACAATTTCTGCATCAGGCAGATAGCCTTTGGTCAGGCGCTGATAACGGCCTTCGTCTTTCAGTGCCTGGATCGACAGTGGGCCAAATACCTCTTCCGGCGTGGAGAAGCGCGTCATCAGATATTCAAAGGCGCGGGCATTCTGGAAAGCATATTTCAGGCGGCGGGCGATCAGGCTTTTGGCGATACCCGGCGGGCCAAGCAGAAACACGCTTTCACCGCTCAGCGCCGCCAGCAGGCAAAGGCGAATCGCATCGTGGCGTTCGTACAGGCCTTTCTCCAGCGCATTGCTGAGGCGAGAAATTCTTTCTGCCAAAAGATGGGGTTGAGCCATAATCACTTCATTGTCCTTCTGATTCAGCTGCCGTCGCATTATGGCAGGCGCACTACTCTACTGATTATGATGCGGGAAAGCGTTGATTGCCGTCCGCTTTTTTGTGTCACAAAATTCAATCATCGCACAATGCCGCTGCGGCTAGTAATGTCGCGAAAAAATCGGCAGAGGGCAAACCCTGCGACCAACGCCAGGGATAGGCTTTTCAGTAAATACGTGCATACTGTGCGCTTTTTGATGGCAAGAGCGATGGGGTTTTGTGCCTCTCGGCTCCAACAAAAGATAATTCTATGAGCTCGGATAATAAGCAATCACTTGGTGCGTTAACGCTGGCCGCAATTGGCGTCGTGTATGGCGATATCGGGACCAGCCCGCTCTATACCTTGCGTGAATGTCTCTCTGGTCAGTTTGGTTTTGGCGTCGAACGGGAAGCCGTCTTTGGCTTTCTGTCGCTAATCTTCTGGCTGCTGCTGCTGGTGGTATCACTGAAATATATCAGCTATGTCATGCGCGCAGATAATGCGGGCGAGGGCGGCATCTTAACCCTGATGTCACTGGCGGGGCGTAATACCGGCGCGCGCGCCACGTCGATACTGGTCATTATGGGACTCATTGGCGGCAGCTTCTTTTATGGCGAAGTGGTGATTACCCCCGCAATCTCCGTGATGTCAGCGATCGAAGGTCTGGAGATCGCCGCGCCATCGCTCGATCCCTTTATCGTCCCGCTTTCTATCGCCGTGCTGACGCTGCTGTTTATGATCCAGAAGCATGGCACCGGCATCGTCGGTAAACTCTTTGCGCCCGTGATGCTGGTGTGGTTCCTGACGCTGGCGGTGCTGGGCGTGAGTGGCATTATGAAGAATCCGGACGTGCTTCAGGCGCTCAATCCCGCCCATGCCGTCAGCTTCTTCGTGCACTATAAAACCATTTCTTTCTTTGCGCTGGGCGCGGTGGTGCTGGCCATTACCGGCGTGGAAGCGCTGTATGCGGATATGGGCCATTTCGGCAAGATGCCGATTCGCATCGCCTGGTTTATTGTGGTGCTGCCGTCGCTGGTGCTGAACTATTTCGGCCAGGGCGCGCTGCTGCTCAGCGATCCCAAAGCGATTAAAAACCCCTTCTTTCTGCTGGCGCCGGACTGGGCGCTGATCCCCCTGCTGATTCTCGCCACGCTGGCAACGGTGATTGCGTCGCAGGCGGTGATCTCCGGCGTTTTCTCGCTGACGCGCCAGGCGGTGCGTCTTGGTTATCTGCCGGGCATGCGCATTATTCATACGTCGGAGATGGAGTCCGGCCAGATCTACGTGCCGATGATTAACTGGGTGCTCTATTTTGCCGTGCTGATCGTGATTATCAGCTTCGAACACTCCAGCAACCTGGCGGCGGCTTACGGCATTGCGGTGACCGGAACCATGGTGCTGACGTCGATTCTCTCCTGTACCGTTGCCGTTAAAAACTGGCACTGGAACAAAATAGCGGTGGGACTGATCCTGACGCTGTTTCTCTGTATCGACGTGCCGCTCTTTTCCGCCAACCTGATTAAGCTCTTTTCCGGCGGCTGGCTGCCGATCTGTCTGGGGCTGATCATGTTCCTGATCATGACTACCTGGAAGAGCGAGCGCTTCCGCCTGCTGCGCCGTATGCACGAGCATGGCAATTCGCTGGAGGCGATGATCGCCTCGCTGGAGAAATCACCGCCGGTGCGCGTGCCGGGCACCGCCGTCTATATGTCGCGCGCGCTGAACGTCATTCCTTTTGCACTGCTGCACAACCTCAAGCACAACAAAGTGCTGCACGAGCGTGTGGTATTTCTGACGCTGCGTACTGAAGATGCGCCTTATGTGCATAACGTGCGTCGCGTCGCGATAGAGCAGCTCTCGCCGACCTTCTGGCGCGTGGTGGCCAGCTACGGCTGGCGCGAAACGCCGAACGTGGAAGAGGTGTTCCACCGCTGCGGTCTGGAAGGACTTAACTGCCGCATGATGGAAACCTCGTTCTTTATGTCGCACGAGTCGCTGATTATGGGCAAACGTCCCTGGTATCTGCGCCTGCGCGGCAAGCTGTTCCTGGCGTTACAGCGCAATGCCCTGCGCGCCCCTGACCAGTTTGAGATCCCACCAAACCGGGTGATTGAACTGGGAACACAGGTGGAAATCTGACGTTTACCAGCGCAGGGCGACGCAAAGGCCGCCGCCCTGCCGCTGGCTAAAGCTGAGCTGCATGCCATGCAGCTGGGCAACGTTACGCACAATCGATAATCCCAGCCCGCTGCCGCTTTTTTCCTGTCCCGGCGGCCGCCAGAAGCGCTCGCCCAGCCGCTGCATCTCCGCCTCGCTCAGTCCCGTGCCGTTGTCCTCGACGCGTAAGCCGTGGCTCTCCAGCGTAACGATCACCTCGCTGCCCGTTGGCGTGTAGCGAATGGCGTTGTCCAGCAGATTGCGCACCAGCAGCGACAGCAGCAGCGAATGGCCCTGAATAAGCGGTTCGGCACGGCTTTCCAGGCGTAACGCGACGCCCGCGCGATCGGCTTGCGATAGCTGCTCGGCCAGAGCCTCCTGCAACAGGCGATGCAGGCTAACAGGCTGAAAGGCACTGCGCGCATCCTCGGCTTCGGCGCGCGACAGCGTCAGCAGCTGATCTACCAGCCGCGTGGCGCGCTGGATTCCGGCATCCAGCTGGCGAAGCCCATGCTGACGCATCGCTTCGTCATCTGCGGCAAGCTGCACGACTTCACTCTGGACGCGCAGCGCCGCCAGCGGGCTGCGCAGCTCATGCGCCGCGTCGGAGGTAAAGCGCCGCTCGCGCTGCATCATGGCGCTGATGCGGCTGAACAGCCCATTGAGCGCGGCGATCAGCGGTTTCACCTCCTGGGGTATTCGATCCGTTGACAACGGGGAGTCATCATCCGGCGCGCGCTGCGCCAGCAGCTGCGTGATCTGTTTCAGCGGGCGTAATTCGCGCCACACCAGGCCGAGCAGCAGCAGTAGCATCAGCGGCAGCGCGATCAGCCAGGGCACAATACTGCTGGTTACCAGTGCTTGCGCCATATCGTCGCGGTACTCCCACTCCTGGCCTACGACGATACGGTGCTGACCATCCGGTGTCGTCAGCCAGACAAAACGCCAGGGATCATCATCGTCGGTAAGCTGGCCGTCGTGAAATCCCTGCGCCTCGGCGTCAAACGGCAGCTTACGGCCATTTTCACCGTCATTGAGGACGGGCCTGCCGTCGCGCGTGAAAACCGCAAAGGCCAGCGCATCGTCATCCTGATCGCCGCGATGATGCTGCAGCAGCGTTTTGTTCCTGGGCAGCGTGGCATCATCTGGCGCGGTGAGATCCAGCACCATCAGGCGCTTGGCGAACAGCAGCTGCTGGGTATCGAACAGTTCGTTGATGGTTTCGCGTGTCTGCCACCACGCGCTCAGGCTGGCACTTCCCCAGCACAGCCCTGTCAGCAGCACAAAGCCGATGCCGAGCCGCAGAAACAGGCTCATTCTGCGGCCCCCAGCATATACCCGACGCCGTGCACGGTGCGGATAAACCCTGCGCCGAGTTTTTTACGCAGGTGATGGATATGCACCTCTACCGCATTGCTGGAGACATCGGCATCCCAGCTGTAGAGCTTCTCTTCCAGCTGGGCGCGCGTCAGCACGCGTTCCGGGTTACGCAGGAATAGCTCCAGCAGCGCCAGCTCGCGGCTCTTAAGCGTGATGGCCTCGCCATCCAGCGTCACGCTATGGCTGCCGGGTTGCATGATCACCTTACCGTGGCGCAGTTCGGGCTGTAGCTGACCGTGACGGCGTCGGATCAGCGCCTGCAGCCGCGCCGCCACCTCTGTCAGAGCGAAAGGCTTGCAGAGGTAATCGTCGGCGCCCAGCTGCAAACCCTCAACGCGCTGGTCGAGCGCATCGCGCGCGGTAAGGATGAGCACTGGCACATCCGCACCCTGTTGCCGCCAGTCGCGCAAGATATCCAGTCCGTCACGCTGCGGCAGTGAAAGATCGAGGATGACCGCATCCCAGGGGGCAGCATGCAGCGCCGCCGCGCCCTCATTGCCGGAGATAAACCAGTCAACGCTAAAGCCGAGTTTGCCCAGGCCCGCTTTAATGCCGTCCCCAATCAGGCGATCGTCCTCAATCAGTAAAATACGCATCGTTGCTCCTTGTGTTCGACAAGGCTTTATACGAAGCAGAACCCGGCTTGTACAGGCAATATCGCGGCTTTTCGCTTATTTTTACTCCTTAAGATCCTGTTAAGAACTCCCTGCTTTAATCAATGGCGAACGAAACACACATTCATGGAAACGAGGTGAAAATATGAAAAAACATGCCGCACTTTTAGCTATCCTGGCGCTGACCACCGCGCCGGTTTTTGCCGCGCCGCAGGGCGGATTTGTCGATACGAATGCGCCCGCTGCTCAGGCGAAACAGGGAGGTTTTCAGAACGACCAGACCAGCGTAGTCACGGTTAAGCAGGCCGAAGAGATGAAGGATGACAGCTGGATCACCGTGCGCGGCCAGCTGGAAAAGCAGATTGGTGATGAGGACTATCTGTTCCGCGATGCCACTGGCTCGATGAAGGTGGAGATCGACCACAAGCGCTGGGATGGCCTGACTATATCGCCAAAGGATCGCGTTGAGCTGACAGGTGAACTGGATAAGGATTTCAACAGCATCGAACTTGATGTGAAGCAGGTACGAAAACTACCTTAATTTGCCTCTCTCTGGGCTGCATCTGCGGCCCTTGTTTTTCCTAAACTCAAATTTTCGTTAGCAGAAGCGAAACGTTTCGATAACGATCACACTTCTCGATTTCCCCCGTTGAGTTACCGCTGCCATTTCATACACTGCCGCTAGCGAAACGTTTCGCTCTGGAGCAGAAAATGAAAAAAGGTCGTCTGTTAAACGCTGAACTCTCTTACGTGATTGCCCGCCTGGGCCATACGGATACGCTGACCATCGCCGATGCTGGCTTGCCGATCCCGGCAGGGCCACAGCGCATCGATTTGGCGCTGACGCCGGGTACGCCCGATTTTATGCAGGTGGTGGAAGCCGTCACGCTGGAGATGCAGGTGGAAAGCGCCCTGATTGCGGAAGAGATCAAGCAGCATAATCCGCAGCTCCACAGCCAACTTCTCGCCGTGCTCGAAGCCTTGCAACAGCACCAGGGAAATACCATTGCAGTGCGTTACACCAGTCACGAACAGTTCAAACAACAGACTCAGCGTAGTCAGGCGGTCATTCGCAGCGGAGAGTGCTCTCCGTTTGCGAATGTCATCCTGAGCGCTGGCGTTACCTTCTGAGGCCGTTATGCAACCTTTATTGCAGCTGCAGGGGATTGAGAAATCCTTTCCCGGCGTAAAGGCGTTAAAGAGCGCGTCGCTGGCCGTCTACCCCGGACGCGTTATGGCGCTGGTAGGTGAGAACGGTGCCGGTAAATCCACCATGATGAAGGTGCTGACCGGTATTTACAGCCGTGATGCCGGCTCACTGCGCTGGCTCGGCGAAGAAACCACCTTCAGCGGCCCAAAAGCGTCGCAGGAAGCGGGTATCGGTATTATTCATCAGGAGCTAAACCTGATTCCGCAGCTGACCGTGGCGGAGAATATTTTCCTGGGTCGTGAATTCGTTAACCGCTTTGGCCGTATCGCGTGGAAACGCATGTATGCCGAAGCGGATGCGCTGCTGAAGCGCCTTAATCTGCGCTTTGACAGCCACAAGCTGGTGGGCGACCTCTCTATCGGCGATCAGCAGATGGTTGAGATCGCGAAAGTGCTGAGCTTCAAGTCGCAGGTAATCATCATGGATGAGCCCACCGATGCGCTGACTGATACCGAAACCCTGTCGCTATTTCGCGTCATCAACGAGCTGAAAGCGCAGGGCTGCGGCATTGTCTATATCTCCCATCGTATGAAAGAGATCTTTGAGATTTGCGATGACGTGACGGTTTTCCGCGACGGCCAGTTTATTGCCGAGCGTCCGGTGCAGGATCTTACTGAAGAGAGCCTGATCGAGATGATGGTGGGCCGCAAACTGGAAGATCAATACCCGCGTCTTGACCAGACGCCGGGCGAGGTACGGCTGAAAGTAGAGAGTCTTAGCGGGCCGGGCGTGCACGACGTTAGCTTCACGCTACGCAAAGGTGAAATTCTCGGCGTTTCCGGGCTAATGGGCGCCGGGCGCACCGAACTGATGAAACTGCTGTATGGCGCGCTGCCGCGCAGCAAGGGCCGCGTCTGGCTCGACGGGCGTGAAGTCGCGACGCGCGCGCCGCAGGACGGGCTGGCCAGCGGTATCGTCTATATCTCGGAAGACCGCAAACGCGATGGCCTGGTGCTGGGCATGTCGGTAAAAGAGAACATGTCGCTCACGGCGCTGCGCTATTTCAGTAACGGCAGCGGCACGCTGAAACATGCCGCGGAGCAGCTGGCGGTCGGTGATTTTATTCGTCTCTTCAATATCAAAACCCCGTCAATGGAACAGGCAATCGGCCTGCTCTCGGGTGGTAATCAACAGAAAGTCGCTATCGCGCGCGGCCTGATGACGCGCCCTAACGTGCTGATTCTGGATGAGCCCACGCGCGGCGTTGACGTTGGCGCGAAGAAAGAGATTTACCAGCTGATTAATCAGTTCAAGGCCGAAGGGCTGAGCATCATTTTAGTTTCATCAGAGATGCCGGAAGTGCTCGGTATGAGCGACCGTATTCTGGTGATGCACGAAGGCCGTTGCGGCGGCGAATTTACCCGTGAACAGGCGACGCAGGAATCGTTAATGGCGGCAGCCGTAGGCAAGCAACACAGCGAGGATTTAGTTGTATGAGTACCCAAACCTTAGCATCCAGCCGTCGCTGGTTCAGCAAAGCCTGGCTGATGGAGCAAAAATCCCTTATTGCTCTCATCGTGTTGATTGCGGTGGTAGCAAGCCAGAGCCCTAACTTCTTCACCGTGGCGAACCTGTTCAACATTCTGCAACAGACCTCGGTTAACGCCATTATGGCGGTCGGCATGACGCTGGTTATTTTGACTTCCGGCATTGACCTTTCGGTTGGTTCGCTGCTGGCGCTTACGGGCGCGGTGGCAGCGTCGCTGGTGGGAATGGAAGTGAATGCGCTGGTCGCGGTCGCCGGTGCACTGGCGCTGGGCGCAGCGATTGGTGCTGTTACCGGCACGATTGTGGCGCGCGGCAAGGTGCAGGCCTTTATCGCCACGCTGGTGATGATGCTGCTGCTGCGCGGCGTCACCATGGTCTATACCGATGGCAGCCCAATTAATACCGGCTTCAACGACAACGCCGATCTTTTTGGCTGGATCGGCATTGGTCGTCCGCTGGGCATTCCCACGCCGGTGTGGCTGATGGCTGTCGTCTTCCTGCTTGCCTGGTACATGCTGCACCACACGCGCCTCGGCCGCTATATCTATGCACTGGGCGGTAACGAAGCGGCAACGCGGCTCTCCGGTATTAACGTCAACCGCGTAAAAGTGATTGTCTATGCGCTGAGCGGAATGCTGGCGGCGCTGGCGGGCACCATTGAGGTGGCGCGCCTCTCCTCTGCGCAGCCAACAGCGGGCACCGGCTATGAGCTGGACGCGATCGCTGCGGTTGTACTGGGCGGCACCAGCCTGGCGGGCGGTAAAGGACGCATTATGGGCACCCTGATTGGCGCGCTGATCCTCGGCTTCCTCAATAACGGCCTGAATCTGATGGGCGTCTCTTCCTACTACCAGATGATCGTGAAAGCGGTGGTAATCCTGCTGGCGGTACTGGTGGATAACAAAAGCAGCAAATAACTCTGACCTTTACACAGGATGAAATGATGAAAAAGTTGACCGCACTGGCTGTGATCCTCGGCGCAACCCTGAGCACCAGCGCAATGGCGAAAGAGACTATCGCGCTGGTGGTTTCTACGCTGAATAACCCCTTCTTCGTCTCGCTGAAAGAGGGCGCGCAGAAAGAAGCCGATAAGCTGGGCTATAACCTGGTGGTGCTCGACTCGCAGAACAACCCGGCAAAAGAGCTGGCTAACGTGCAGGATCTCACCGTACGCGGCACCAAACTGCTGCTGATCAACCCAACCGATTCCGATGCGGTCGGCAACGCGGTGAAAATGGCGAACCAGGCAAATATTCCGGTGATTACGCTGGACCGCGTGGCAGCGCAGGGTAAGGTGGTGAGCCACGTCGCCTCTGATAACCGTTTCGGCGGCAAGATGGCGGGCGACTATATTGCTAAGCGTCTGGGCGACAGCGCGAAGATTATTGAACTGCAAGGCATTGCAGGCACCTCGGCGGCGCGTGAGCGCGGTGAAGGCTTTAAACAGGCTTCTGATGCGCATAAATTCCAGGTGCTGGCGAGCCAGCCGGCAGACTTTGACCGTACCAAGGGTTTGAACGTGATGCAGAACCTGCTGCAGGCGCACCCGGACGTGCAGGCGGTATTTGCGCAAAATGATGAAATGGCGCTCGGCGCGTTACGCGCATTGCAAACCGCCGGGAAATCTGATGTCGTGGTAGTCGGCTTTGACGGCACCGCCGACGGCGTGAAAGCGGTCGAAGGTGGCAAGCTGGCGGCAACGGTCGCCCAGATGCCAGACAAGATCGGCATGATTGGCGTGGATACCGCCGACAAAGTGCTGAAAGGTGAGAAAGTGCAGGCCATCAATCCCGTTGACCTGAAACTGGTCACCAAATAACTCAAAGAAAAGCAGGGCAATGCGCCACCGAAACCCGGTGGCGCACTCTTTCCGGATCCTATCCTATGAGCAAAAGCGCAAAACTGGCCGTTCTCGGCAGCATTAATGCTGACCATATCCTTAACCTGGCGCACTTCCCTCGTCCCGGCGAAACGGTGATCGGGGAGCAGTACCGCGTGGCGTTTGGCGGCAAAGGGGCAAATCAGGCCGTTGCCGCTGGGCGTGCGGGCGCGGACATTGCTTTTATTGCCTGCCTTGGTGATGACGCGATCGGCGAGCGCATCCTCGACCAGCTGGCGCAGGACAAGATCGATACCGCATCGGTGGAGACCGTCAGCGGCGAACCGACCGGCGTGGCGATGATTTTCGTCAATGGTGAAGGCGAAAACACTATCGGCATCTGCGCTGGCGCGAATGCGGCGCTGACGCCTGCGTGCGTGGCGCGTCATCAGCAGGTGATTGTCGACGCCTCGGCGCTGCTGATGCAGCTGGAATCCCCATTAGAGAGCGTACTGGCTGCGGCAAAAATCGCCCGCGCCAGTCAGACGCAGGTGATCCTCAATCCTGCACCCGCGACGCCGCTTAATGATGAGCTGCTGGCGCTGGTGGATATCATCACGCCTAACGAAACCGAAGCGGAAAGCCTGACCGGCATCGCCGTTAAAAGTGACGACGATGCCGCGCATGCCGCAGAGGTGCTGCACGCGAAAGGGATTGATACGGTACTGATCACGCTGGGGCGTCGCGGCGTCTGGCTGAGCGAGCAGGGCAAAGGCCAGCGCATCGCCGGTTTTACGGTAAAAGCAGTGGATACCATTGCGGCGGGTGATACCTTTAACGGCGCGTTTATCACGGCGCGGCTGGAAGGCAAAAGCCTGCATGATGCCGTGCGCTTTGCACATGCGGCGGCGGCTATTGCCGTAACGCGTCCCGGTGCGCAGCCGTCTGTGCCGTGGCGTACAGAAATCGACGATTTTTTACTTCAGCAGGGTTAAGCCTTGGCCACCATGAAAGATGTCGCCCGGCTGGCGGGCGTTTCAACCTCTACCGTCTCGCACGTCATCAATAACAACCGTTTTGTAAGCGAGGCGGTGCGCGAGAAGGTCGATCAGGCAATTAACGCGCTGAACTATGCGCCTTCAGCGCTGGCGCGCAGCCTCAAACTCAACCAGACACATACTATTGGTATGCTGCTGACCACCAGTAGTAACCCCTTTTATGCTGAAGTCGTGCGCGGCGTCGAAGACAGCTGTTATGAGCGCGGATACAGCCTGATCCTCTGCAATACGGCGGGCGACGAAGAGCGCATGAACCGTAGCCTGGAGACGCTGCTGCAAAAGCGCGTCGATGGCCTGCTGATCATGTGCACCGAAAGCCACCTGCCTTCGGCGACCATTCTGAATCGCTATCCCTCTATTCCTACCGTCATGATGGACTGGGCGCCTTTTGAAGGGCGCGGCGATATTATCCAGGACAATGCGCTGCTCGGCGGCGAGCTGGCGACGCAGCATCTAATTGACTGCGGCTACACGCGTATCGCCTGTATTTCCGGACCACTGGATAAAACGCCTGGCCGTATGCGTTTGCAGGGCTACTATGAGGCGATGGAAAAAAATGGTCTGGCGATCCCTGATGGCTATGTCGTTAACAGCGATTTCGAGTTTCAGGGCGGCTATAGCGCCATGACGGAGCTGCTGGCGCTGCAAACGCCGCCGCAGGCGGTCTTCGCGAGTAATGATGCGATGGCGGTTGGCGTCTATCATGCGCTGTTTCAGGCCGGGCTGCGCATTCCGCAGGACATCGCGGTCGTGGGATACGATGATATTGAGCTGGCTCGCTATCTCACGCCACCGCTGACCACTATTCACCAGCCAAAAGATGAACTGGGCCAGCTGGCGATTGATACCTTGATTCATCGCCTGAGCGACCCTGACGCCAGCCAGCAAACGCTGGTGCTGACGCCAGAACTGGTGACTCGCGGGTCGACCTAAGCGGCTTTCTTCTTCTTATCGCGATTAGTCACCAGATGACGGCCATCGCCGGGCCGCAGCAGCGCAAAGGTAAAGGCAGAGATCACCGTTACAATGCCCATTGTCAGGAAGGTGGCATGGAATTGTTCAACGGTGCCGGTTTCAAACTCCTGATAAAAGCGCAGCACAGCCGCGCTCACCGCAACGCCAAAGCTAATCGACAGCTGCTGCGTTACCGCCAGCACGCTATTGCCGCCGCTGGCGTTCTCATCATCTAAGTCAGCCAGCGTAATGGTGTTCATGGCGGTGAACTGCGTCGACATCGCCATACCGAGAATAAACAGCGGCAGCAGCAGCAGAACGATGCTTTCAGTTGGCGACTGCAGCGTAAAGCTGGCGATGAGAATGCCAATGATGATGGTGATACCAACCAGCGTCCGCCGATAGCCGAATAGCCGCAGCACCTGTGTCACTGTCGATTTTGCCAGAATTGAGCCGATGGCCGTCGGTGCCATCATGCAGCCTGCGACCACCGCTGAGAAGCCAAAACCTACCTGTAGCATTAGCGGCATCAGAAAAGGAACGCAGCCGGTTCCAAGGCGCGAGGCAATATTGCCAATGATGCCGACCGAGAAGGTGCGGGTTTTGAACATTGGCAAACCGATCAACGGCGCGGGGTGACGGCGCGCGTGGAGTATATAAAGAAGCAGCAGCACAATGCCCGCGACTAATACACCGGTCGCCAGCCAGGCGGAGACGATGCGCTCGCCAAACAGTTCGATGCCAATCGACAGCAGCACCAGGCCCGCGCCGAACAGCAGGAAGCCGAGAAAATCGAAGCGTCGTTTGGGTAAGGTGAAATCAGGCATATATTTGCGCGCGTAGAAAATGCCAAGAATGCCCACAGGAATGTTGATCAAGAATATCCAGTGCCAGGTTGCGTAGGTCACCAGCAGTCCGCCAAGCAGCGGGCCCAGGATGGGGCCGACCAGACCAGGCATAGTGACAAAGTTCAGCACCGGCAGGAGTTCGCTGCGCGGATAGGCGCGCAACAACGCAAGGCGTGCCACCGGCATCATCATTGCGCCGCCGACACCCTGAATAATGCGTGAGATAACCAATACGGACAGCGATTGCGAGAAAGCGCAGGCCAGCGAGCCAAGCGTAAAGAGCGAGACGGCGATGATAAACACTTTCCGCGTGCCAAACCGATCGGCAAGCCAGCCGCTGACGGGAATTAACATCGCAACGGTAAGGGTGTAACTGATCACGGCGGATTGCATAGCCAAAGGAGAACGTTCGAGGCTGGTAGCGATAGCGGGTAGTGCAGTGTTGAGAATGGTGGCATCCAGTGCCTGCATAAAGAACGCCATGGCGGCTATCCATGGCAGACCGGCCATACTGCGCGCGGAACGTATCATCGAAAATCCTTCTTATATAGTCAGTGCTGGCGAGAAACCGAAGTGACAGCATAGCATCGGCATAATGGGGTATTGCGGCTATTTTCTTTGTTGGATGCCTGTTTTAGTGCGGTTTTTCGCCGGAAAATGGCTGCTTTTGACGCGTTCGATTAAAAATAAGGCATGTGGTAATTATTTTGAAAGAAATGCTTGTCACCTGAGAAGAACTCCCTATAATGCGCCTCCACTGACACGGCACAACGGCTTACGGAATGCGGTGTTCAGGAGATTCGGTTCGCTGAGTCGCCGGATAAAATCCCTGAAAAAAGGGGTTGACTCCGAAGGAGAGTAGCGTAATATACGCCACCTCGCAGCAGCAGGCTCGGCCGCTGACTGCACCGCTCTTTAACAATTTATCAGACAATCTGTGTGGGCACTCG
>Ga0209371_1000962_pt1 | contig 22357 bp, 12 predicted proteins | sample AgamicAtAmrz_FD_187165 | JGI IMG/M metagenome (GOLD analysis project Ga0209371, IMG submission 187165) | Agave microbial communities from Guanajuato, Mexico - At.Am.rz (SPAdes) (version 2) | ecosystem: Host-associated > Plants > Roots > Rhizosphere | place: Guanajato, Mexico | collected 2012-06-07
ACCCCGCTGCCTGGCAGCGCCTGCTGGGCGCTTCGAGCAAACGTAACGACGCCACCGAACAGGTGGCCGCCGAGCTGGGCCAGGCCTGTGCCGAGCAGGATTCCCTCGACCGGCTGGACGTCGCGGCCCTGGAGCGCCTGCACGAACAGTGGTACGTGGCCAATAACATGACCCTGATCATGGTCGGCGACCTGGATCGCCGCCTGCCCGCCTACCTGGAACGGCGCTTCGGCGAACTGCCGCCCGGCCCGATGCCCGAACTGCGCGAACTGCCGGAAAGCACCGCCCACGCCGAGCCCGAGCGCACGCTGACCACCGGCCTGGTCGGCGACACCGCCCAGGTCAACCTGATCTTCACCGAGCCCTGGGTCGGCGAACTCGACCAGGGCACCTGGCAGATGCTGCGCGACTACCTGCAATGGGCGGTGTACCGCGATCTGCGCCTGGACCACGGCCTGGCCTACAGCCCCACCGTACTGCGCAGTGCCTACGGCAGCAGCAGCTTCTTCAGCATCAGCGCCGAAGTGGCGCGCGATGATGTGGAGCAGACCGGGCAACGCCTGCACGACCTGCTCCAGCGCCTGGCCAGGGACGGCCTGGACGATGCCACCGTCGAGCGCCTGCGCAGCGTTGCCCTCGCCCGCCAGAACTGGACCGCCCAAGGCAACAGCGCCCTGGCCGACACCTACTGGAGTTCGCTCGGCAGCTACGAAGAAGGCCGCTTCGCCGACCCGGCACCGGAACTGCGCAAAATCCACACCGCCCAGCTCGATGCGGCGCTGAACCTGCTGCTCAAGCAGCCGAGCTATCTGCGCGTCGAGCAGCCGCTGCTGAGTACTACTGGTCTGTATGTCGTGGGCGCGGTGGCGGTGGTGATTCTGTTGCTGGCGCTGGTGGGCCTGGTCAGCTTGCTGCGGCGGCGCTGACGGATTAATGGGTCAGGTTCACTAATGCGCGTCAGGATCGATGGCTCTGAACCTATCGATTCCCTGGAATAGATTTTTGGCGCCCCTCAGCATCTGTCCCCTTCTCGTCGATTGAGCTGCGCCCCGGCTCTCGACGATGGATGTCCAGGGCTGCGAATTTCCATGCGCCCCCTGGTATATGACTTGCGTGCCCGCCCTTCCTTGCCTTTACTGTTCCGAGCCGGTGGCACGCTTGCCGGTCAGGCCCTCGAGAGAGGGACATGGATAGGTGAATCATCGATCAGGAGATCGAAAATGAAGAAAACGATGTTTGCTGTTCTGCTCATGCTGGGCTTCTCCCTGACTGCTCAGGCCGCATGCCCGGTATTTGGCCCAGGCAAAGATCCATGCAGCGGACCGGTGTTCGGCCCTTCTACCTGCGAATGCCCTTGAGGTAGATTGCCTGGCAGGCTCTAGCGGCTAGTGGAGCCTGCCTCGTTGTTGCGTTAGAAAAGGGGACATGATCAGCGCGGAGCACGCGCTGCCACCGCCCTCATCAACTGCCCCAACCCGGCGATGGCCTCGCCGGGCGCCAGCAGCAGATGAACGTTATTCGTCATCAGGCAATAAGCGTAGACCTTGACCCCGAACGCATCTTTCAACTCGCGTAGGTCTGCTATGTAACGCTGATAGTCCTGCTCAGTCGCAAACACCACCTGCCAGTTATGCCCTCGCTGTACCACATGATGTGGGTAGTTCGGCAACACAATCCGCCCCATCCTCGGCATAATAACCTCCGTCCGTGGAGACCTCCAGCTTAGCCAATCAGGTAGAAAATAAATCTGTCCCCCTTTCGGTCAAAATAAATAGCCCCGGCTGGGCTGGGGCTAAACCATCTTCCGAGACAACAACATGAACGCCAAAGAGCTCACCGATACCAGTAAATTTCTTAGCTACATCCTAAGGCATGAACCACAAACAATCGGTTTGCAACTAGATGAAGAAGGCTGGGCAAAAATTAGTGACTTGATCGCCGGAGCGGCCAAAGAAGGCCGAGACCTGGATATTTCCCTTATTCAAATGGTCGTCGCCAGCAGCGATAAAAAGCGTTTCAGTATTTCGGATGATGGCCTGCGCATTCGCGCCGTACAGGGCCACTCATCGGCCAGCGTGAGCCTTCAGCACGTAGAGAAAGAGCCGCCAGAGTTTCTCTACCACGGCACCGCCACACGCTTCCTGGAATCAATCCGCCAGCAAGGCTTGATCGCAGGCGCTCGCCACCATGTGCACCTGTCGCAAGACATACCAACTGCTATTGCTGTTGGGCAGCGCTATGGAAAGCCTGTGGTGCTAAAAATTGAAACCCTGCGGATGCACCAACAGGGCTTCAAGTTCTTTCAGGCGGAGAATGATGTTTGGTTAACGAACCACGTGCCCATGAGTTTTATACATCAGGATTGAGCTCAATCTTCGGCACGCTCAGACTTATAGCGAGCTGACTCTTCTTTAGCTGCTTCAAGCCATACGGAAAAATTTGGGTACCCTAAATTATCCCAAGGACTAGACTTCGGCCTAGAAAAATCATAAATCTTGACGGCAGGGTCACCAGCCCTGTCTTCCCCATCAAAACAAGCGAGAACGACCCAGCCATCATTATATGAACCTGTTTCGTCTTGAATAATGGCAAATGGGATAAGCGCAGCCCCAGGAAACTTCAAAAGCATAGAGCCATAGTAGGAAAGAGATAGAGCCATATCTTTCGATAAAAATCTCCATGGCTCTATATCTAAACCTTCACCTGCCGTAGCCACATCTAGGTAATCAACAGGGAACTGAAAACCTTCTGGCAAGATTGGAAGCTCATACAAAAAAGGCTTCATTAATTACCTCCCCCAGGGTTTTACAGGGTTTTACAGGGTTTTATTAGGGGACAGACCACGATTTCACTCAAAGATCGGACGCACGTTTGGGACGCCCCGCCATACCTCTTGTGACTCTTCGCCCTAAGGCTGCCTCCACTTCGGCAGAAAACTTCGGACTACCCAGCGCATAGTTTCCATTTGTAGCGGCACGTATTTGATCAACCAGCCCCGGACCTAGCTGATAGCGGAACAACTCCCGATAGGACTCAGCCCTGAGCCGGTCATCTTGACTCAACGCTTGGTAGAGAGGATGGGCGCAGCGCAACGCTGACGCCTCGCCTTGCGCATTGGTCCGGTAGCTCGACCAGCGATATTCAGCTGGGTGCTCTACCATGCCGGCGCGCACAGGATTCATTTCAATATATCGATAGCAAGCGAGCACATAAGCCTCCTCCTGCATCAGGCAGGAGCGAAAGCGACCTTCCCAAAGCGTACCGCTACGGCGGTATGTCCGATTGATGTACTGCACATAGCGCTGCCCTAGCCCCTTCATCATCAGCCCCGTACTCTCGGGGCTTTCGGACGTGACCAGCAAATGAACATGATTGGTCATTAGGCACCAAGCATGGACAGCGCACCCATGCTTTTTTGCTTGCTCAGCCAATACATTCAGATAGAAAAGATAATCCTCAGCTGCGTAGAAACAGGCTGAGCGATTATTTCCTCTCTGAATTAAATGGAGTGACATTCCTGGCAATAAAATACGCGCTCGACGTGGCATAAAAACCTCCTTCCATAGAGATTCACAAGCCTAGACCACTATCGAAATGGAAGGAATAATCGTGGTCTGTCCTCTATTATTCATCGTGGTCTGTCCCCTATTATTCTGGCCTGCAGTTGCCTGCCCGCCAGCTCGTTGACGGCTTTTTGGCAGGAGTGGTCCGCACTCAGTGTCTGGCCCATGAACAGTGACAGCGTTTGCAGGGGTGGAAATTGTCGATGCCTGTACGCCGGCAGGGCCGCCTCGACTTGATCCGACAAGGCAGGGTCGTTCAACAGTTCGAGCAGGGCGTGGGCATCAAGGGTCGAGGCATGATATCGGGCACGCTGTTGTTGATGGAAAGCGGCCTGGCGCTTAGGATTCATGAAGGCTGCTCCTTGGCTTCGGCGGTGTGTTCACAACTATCCACCGTAGACTTGGAGCAGCCTTTTTTGTTTCAGATCAAGGGGTTGGTTCGTAAGTAAGTGCCATTCGCCTCTGAACCCGTTGATTTTCAAGCATACTGTTGCTCTAACGCATCGACCTGAGCTACGTCAGTCGCTCGCCCAGCAGTTTCTTGCCATACAGGCCAAGACGAATCTATAGCTATGTGACGATACCAAGACAAATCTAGCACTGGTGCAGACTCGCTACGGGGCTGCTCGGGTTTGGAAAAGACCGCCTATTCAAAGCTATATCTACTCTTCGTCCCAGAAGTTTCCCGGAGGCGCATACTCTCCGCATCGTAAGACTACGCACCAACCGAAACTGCGATAGAACATTTCGAGATCAATGATATCGAAAAGATTTTCACCAATTTTCTTAAGAGTGATCAGCCCGTTATTATAATGCGTGTATTCACCACCACCTCCCGCCACAGCTCTTAGCTCCAACTCTTCACGACTCCATTGGAGAACCACACCCGCAGACTCAGGAACCGTATCGGAAAATGTGATTACAAACTCTCTCGAAACCTTGCAGAAGCAAGGAATTCGAACCTGATTAAGTAGCTCGTCAGTGATTAAATTATCAGGGAAACTAATGCTCAATTTCATTTAAAAACACTCCGAGGCACAACGGCTTCTCTCGAAAAATTAGCTTCAAAGGTACTAACAGGACTAAAGTACTGAGTTCCGTGCGGGTCGCGAATCGCTACAACAGGTATCCCGTTCCTTTCTGTAACCCCGTCTACCACAACAAAATGTGAAAAATTAGTACCTGTCTTGTTATCAACAATTCTTACAACTACCGGGGTCCCACGCGAAGTATATCTAGCCAAATCGTTTACGTTTACCGACCCAATTACACTTGAAGGGACACCCTGAGAGTTCATAAGTGCCGCAACATCCCGAGAGTAAATACCTTGCTCAGATGGCGGCATTTTCTTAATGAGTTCGTTTATGTCTACCTTTTTCCCTAGCGTATCCAAAACCATACCACAAGAATTATGCCCGCAGGTAGGTGCCGCCCCTTGACTTACCACTAAACGATCACCAAATCTATCAATCTTATCTTCAAGCAATGGATTTTTTGGAGATGAGCTTCCCCCTCCAGTAAAGATTCCTCCTTTAGCATCGCCCACGTCAGCTGCTACATTCAGAGCGGCGCGCTGCTTCGCGGCACCGCTGGCTAATATAGACTTGATCTTAAAGAAAGCCGCCGCCCCCATCGGCCCGCCAACAGCGCCTGTGATCATTGCTTCCTTTATGTCAGCAACTTGTGTATCTGAAAGACCCAGTGTCGCTTGAAGCTTAATTAACGCCCCTTCAGCCTGACGACCAGTAGTAGCCATTGCAAGCATTTCTTGAACGTCGTTATTTTGATTAATTAACGCCTGAATTGCTTCTTTCTTCTGCAAATCGTCAATGCCATCGCCCAATTCGTTATAGATGGCATCCAGCTTCAGCTTTGCATTAGCAACCTCCGTAGAATGTGCCTTGCATGTCTCAGCATTAGATGCGCAGTCAACGAAGCCTTTGGCGTCTTGCTCCGCACTAATTTGCAAGTATTTAAGCTGAGCTTTGCTAACGCACTCTTCGCTCTTGCAGGAGTTGATCTCTCTAGCAGCTCGTGCGAGCTGCTCGTGCCCTAAATAATTGTAGTTGGTCGCACTTCCAGCGATATCTGCTCCCAGCTGCAGATCTTTCTCACCGCTCACAGCTCCTGCAGCTACAACACCAACAATCTGTGAGGCTGCAGTAAGCAGGGTGTCGTCATATTTGACTAATGAATCGAGATGTTTAACTAAGGCCTCGTTAGCGCCCGCGGCTAACGCACCTGCTGCGAATGTGCCGCCAGAGGCCTCACTCAGCAGTCCGCCGACAAGGGCGTGCATAACAATTTTTTCAGTACTGCCCGTTTCCCAATTTTGGGTTTTACTGACTGCACCAACAGCATTGAATGCAACGGCTTGTAGAACCCCCTGTAGCTGGGTTGCTAAGGCACCAGACAAATTGTCAGAGAAGCTCCCGCCATTGATAGCGGTTCCCACTCCAGCCTGGAGAATTGCCTTAGCAGTGGCATGCCCAGCATATCCAGCAACCCCGCCTACCGTTGTAAGATCAAAACCGTGTGTCATTGAGTTAGCTGGATTAGTATTCCCCCCAAACGTAGGGTCTATCCAGGCTGCTGTAACACCTGCAGTAATTCCAGAAACTGCATATCCTTTTAAGGCATCACTAGAGGTGACGTCTTTAAATACAGCGCCTAGATTCCCGCGATTATTAACCGTACTAACTGCTGCATTCGTAGATGCACCTGCAGCAATGGCGCCGGCAGCCGCACCACCTGCACCACCACCAGCAGCTGCTGCTGCCATGGGCCCAACTATCGCAGCCATTGCGATAGCGATGACTATCTGAGCACCTACACCAAGTCCCGAATGGCTGTATTTGAAGCTATCGTGGATTTCTTTGACTTGCCGCCAATCCACATCACCACGCAGCTCAGCCTGTTTTATCCACTCCAAGTTCGGATCGGCTTTTACCATCGCATCAATGGTCTGGCTCACTGACTGTTGATCGACCTGCTTAACATCGATCTTCAGGCCCTCTACCGCCTTGATCGCAATGCTACCCTCTGCAATCAGCTGGCTCTGCAACAAGGTCTCGTCGGTATTGCCTTTCCCCTTACCTGAGGTCCACGCAAGGCTGCTCTTGCTCTTCTCATGACTCTCCTGATCCAGATCCTTCACCGCCTCGAAGGTGATAGCACCACCGCTTTCCAAGGTCAGATCAGCACCACTTTCCAGGCGCGCCTTTTGGTACAGCTGGTCACCCTCGCTGACCAGGGTCAGGTCTCCACCCGTAGTGATGGTGGTACCCACATTACGAACGGTGGTCACCTCATCGCGCTGGGTTTTCTTGCTACCCCAGGAGCCTTTCTTCTTCATGTCGTACAGCGAATAGTCGCTGTTCTGCTCGGCCCGCAGAGACAGGTCGCCGCCGGCGTAGAAGAAGGCTTCCTCGCCACCGCGCAGGTCGCTGGCGACCAGCATCATGTCCGAGCCGGCCACGGCCTCCAGGCTGCCGCCCGCGATGATTTCGGCTTTCTGCTGAGTGACCGAGGTGTCGATACGCTCGACCTTCTTGCCGGCGTGCTTGTAGAAGGACTCTTTGTGGCTTTCGTTTGCCGCCGCGGCGATAACCATGTTTTCCGCAGCCTTGAGGTCGATATCCCCGGCAGCTTCGACGCGGCTGGCAATCACGCCGAGATCGCGGCCGGCGCTGACGGCCAGATCACCACCAACCAGCACTTCGCTGCCATGCTGGGTTACTTGATGTTGAGTGATTCGCTCACGACGCCCTTGCAGGTTGAGGCTATCTTCCTCGCGCTGGCTGGCGATCAGGGCATCGCGCCCGGCTTCGATACGTGCATTACCACCGGCCTTGATGACACTGCCCAGGCTCTGTACATCACGACCCGCGATTGCGCTCAGATCATTGGCAGCCTCGATACGTGAAGCTGCAGTTGCCACGTCCGCTCGATACTGATGATTCCGGCCGGTGTCGGTTACGGTGGCAATCGTGCGCTCATTGATGATGTCGCCATCACGCGCTATCAGGCTTACGTCACGCCCCGCGATGATGCCCCCAGCGGCGTTGCGAATGCTGTCGGTGGCCATCAGCTCCAGGCGTTTACCGGCCTCGATCAAACCACGGTTTTCAATGTTTGCAGCGATGGCAGAGAAGTTGTCGCTCGCGCGCAGGGTACCGCTGTTGTTCAGCGAACCGCCGCTGATCAGCGTGACATCGCGGCCTTGAATCAGCGCGCCGTTGGCCATCAGGCGACCTGCTGGCTGTGCCATGTACAGCACCGGAACCAGCACCTTTTCGCCAGCGACCTCGACTTCTTCCATCCATACGATGTCGTGCGTCAGCGCCGCCACCTGTGCCGCGCTCAAGCTCACCCCTACGGTGAGTTGCAGCGAGTCCTTGCTGGCGATGGCATTGTTCATCAGGTAACGGAACATGGCCTCGTCGCTATCCAGGCCGGCGATAAAGCGCTGGCCGGTACGGGCCGTGATGGCATCGCGGATCAGCCGCTGTTCGTAGAGGCCATCGCCCAGACGCTTTTGCGCCTGATCCGGGTCGAAGCCCAGCTTGCCCAACAGGTAGTCGGAGTTGAGGAAATTACCCAGGGTGGCGAATGCCGGGTTGGTTTCGATCAGGTACTTGTGGCTGTTACCAGGCACGACAGGTTGCCCTACGGCAGTCACGCCCCCGGTGATCAGCGGGGCCGTTGCACCTGCAGCCACTGGCAGCGCACCAACGCTGGTGCTACCCGGTATTGAAATTTGCTGCCCATTGAGGACGGAGCCTGCGGCATGTTGCGCCTGGCTGCCGACGAAAACGGCCTGGCCTGCGGTCACTGCAGACCCGGCGACACCCTTTACTAGCTTGGCGCTCGCCTCCTGCCCGCCCTGCTGATTGAGGCGGAATAGACCATTCTGGCCAGTGGGTAGGCTAAAGCCGGGCAGAGTAAGAGGATTGACCTGCTTTTGCGCGAGGTCAGGTGGCAGCTGCGTAGTAATAGCGATAAGTGGTGGAGTGCTGGCAACAACCGCAGTATCCACGCCCTTCGAAGCATTACCAGCGTATGGGCTAAGCGAACGCAGAACGCTGTTGTTGATCTCCTGGCTGGCGGTGATTTTCACATTTCCAGCCGCTTGAACTATTGCAGAAGCCACAACGCTGGCAGCGATGGGTGTAGTTGATCTAATTCTGCCGTGGCGTCCAGGTGGGGCATAGGTCGCGACGAACTGCTCACGCGTCATCCACAGAGGATCGTAATTTGGCGAGTTGGGATCGCTGTACTGATTGTAAAGTCTTGTTTGCCGCAGGAACTCGTTATAAATACCCCGGTCCGTTGTATACAAACCGGTGTCATATAATCGTTCTTCACCGCCTCCAGCACCAATATTATTAAACACATCGGTATTGATGGTGATATTGCCTCCGGCGGAAAGCGTGCTATGCCGGTTATCAAGCAAATTCCCATTGAAGTTGAAGTTTCCAGCGGTTCCTATAAACCCCGCGGCAGAAGCACTCCCGGATACAATAACGTCTTCAAAACGCTCGATTGAACTGAAACGCCACGAGCATCCAGTTCCACTACAGCCATCGCTCCCGTAATTTCTGATATTGCCCGAGACACGCCGTTGTTCAGTAGCGAAACGATCGCGTTGATTGCGCAAGGTAGTGGCCAAGAGGCGCATATCACCGGCGCTCTCGATGGTGCCGGAGTTGTTGTCGATCAAGTTGCTCTTGCTGCCGTCGATACGGCCGCTGACATCCAGGCTGCCCAGGCTGTAGATGTCCGCCTGGTAGTTGACGAGTTCATCCGCCCGCAACGCCATATCGGCGCCGCTGAAGAGCAAGCCGCTTTCGTTGCGCAGCTTCGAGGTAATGACGGTGAGATCGGCACGGCTACCCACGGTGCCGAAGTTTGCCAGCTGGGCCGCACTGATGCCGAGATCGCCACCCGCCGTGATAACGCCCCTGTTGTTCAGTTGACCAACGATATCGATGTCGGCCTTTGCGCCACTGGTGATACTGGCACTGCTCGACAGGTTCAGGTTCGCGGCATCCAGCGTCAGGTTGCCGATACTGCTAAGGCGACCACCCCCACTGTAGCCACCGGTGAGCGCAACGCTCAGAGTGCCGTCACTGGCCAACACACCATGGTTCACCCAGGTATCGCCAGTACCGGTGAAGGAATTGGCAGCGAGCAGACGGCCGCTTGCGGTCTGCGTGAAGTGACCGATGTTCAGGACCAGGCTGGCTGCCTGAAGCAGGCTGTCATTGACCCAACTGCCGGCATCGATGGTGAGTGAGCTGCCGGTGACGAAGCTACCGCCTGCTGCCATCACCTGAGCGCTTGCCAACCCGAAGCTGCCATTGCCCAGGTGCCTGATCTGTCCGGCCTGATTGAGCAGGCTGCCCGCCTGCACGGTAAGATCACGGTTGGCGGTCTCGATCAAGCCACTGCGGTTGTCCAGGCTCGCGGTGGTAATGCGCGTGAGGCCGGTAGTGCCCAGCGAACGCAAGCGCCCCTGCCGATTATCCAGGCTGCCGACCTGCAGCAGCAGCGAACGCTCGCTTTCGATCAGGCCACTCTGGTTGTCGAGCGCACCGGCAAGGCTGAAATCGATGGCTTGCGCCGCTATTCGCCCACCAATGTTATTGACCTGCCGTGCACTTACGTTGAGACCGCCTCGTGCATAGAGGCCGCCGTCACCGTTGTTGAGCACTTCGGTGTCGATTTGAGCGTTCCCGCCCATGCTGGACAGGTGCCCTGCTGCGTTATCGATTTCGCCAGCATTCACGCCCAGCGTCTTGCCTTGGACCGTACCGCTGCGGTTGTCGAGCTTGCCGCCGACGGCCAGGAGCAGATGACCGGCCGCGCTATCCAACACGCCGCGCTGACTGTCGAGGCTGGCAGCGCTTACGCTCAGGTTTCCACCACTACTGACCAAGCGTCCGTCGAGGTTGCTGAACGCCCCGGTGGCCGTCACCTGCATGTCACCGGCGCTTTGCAGATTGCCCTTGTCGTTGGCGATGGTCTGGGCATCGACCAGGAGCGTATCGGCCTGGCTGTAGATCAGGCCATCGCGCCTGTTATCCAGGGCGCCGGTCAGGCGCAGGGCCAGCTGCTGGCGGGCCAGCAGCGTGCCGCCATCGGCATTGTTCAGACTGGCCGCCAGCAGATGCAGCAGGTTCTGGCTGGCCAGGGTTCCGCCCCTGTTATCGACCGACGCCGCTTCTATTCGCAGCGCCCCTGCGCTGGCCAGTTGCGCCTTGTCGGCGTTGATCAGGGCACCTGCCAGTTGCAGATCAATAGCTGCTTCGCTGCTGATCAAGCCTGTGGTGTTATCCAGGTTGCCTGCACCTATGGCAAGCGCCTCGCCAGAGGCGATCCGCCCAGCCTGGTTGGCGACCGTACGCGCCTCGACCTGCAGGGTCTTTTGCGCGCTGATCAAGCCTTTGTCGCGGTTATTCAGGCTATTGGAGGCACTCAGCTCGAGCGCTCCCTGAGTGGAGATGATGCCTGCATTGTTGAGCAGATCCCTGCTGGCCACGCGCTGGTTGCCCTGGCTGACCAGCGCGCCCTCGTCGCGGTTGTCCAGAAGATCGCTGAGTTCTACATTCAGCTCACCGTTCTTGCTCGACAAGGTACCCTTGGCACTGTTGTTCAGGGAGGTGCCCTTGATGGCCAGGCCTTCCCAGCCCGAGATCAAGCCACCTTGATCGTTGCCAATGGTCTGTGCCTCGAGGCCCAAGGTATCGGCGCTGATCAGCCGCCCCCCGTTGCTGTTGTTCACCGTTTCAGCAGCCAGCCGAAAGGACTGCTTGGAAAAGAGCTCGCCGCCCTGGCTGTTATTCAACGCCTTCAGGTTATCGATACGCAGCGGGCCAGCTGCGGAAATGAGGCCGCCACGGTTGTCCAGCGAGCCGCCCAGCAAATCGAGATTGAGGCCCGCCTCACCAATCAGTGCACCCTGCTGCTGGATGAGTTCAGCCACGCGTACGGACAGGTCGCCCTTGGCGGAGACTTCGCCTCGCTCGCTGGAGTCCAGACTGTTGGCAGACAGGTCGAGCGTGCTCGTGCCGGTTATCAGCCCGCCCTGGTTGGAGACGGTGTCGGCAACGAGTTGCAGGTGCTGCTTGGCGCTCAGTACCCCCTTGCGATTGGACAGTTGGGCAACCTCCAGGGCCATGCTGTCCTGGCTGATGATCTGCCCCTCCTGATTATTCAGTTCGCCACTGACCACGCTCAGCGCTTTACCGCTGGCCAGCAGACCGTCGGCCGAGTTGTTGACCTGCTCGCTACGCACCTGCAATGCCGCCGTTGCCGACAGGGTGCCGCCATCACTGTTGTCCAGTTCCCGCGCGGAAACCTGCAGATCGGCTCGGCTGCTGATCAGGCCTGCCGCGCTGTTATCCAGTCGGTCTGCCGTCAGTTGCACACCCGTGGTACCGGAAAGCAGGCCCTTGAGGCTGTTCTTCAAGAGCTTGTCGATATGCACCTGCAGCTGTTGTGCGGAGATGACGCGCCCGCCACTGTTATCCAGCGCTTTGGCAGCCAGGACGAAGCTCAGATCGCTGGATATCTCGCCGCCCTGGCTGTTGTTCAGCGTGCCCACCCTGCTCAGGGCCAGTACACCCTTGCTGGCGATCAAGCCACCCTGACTGTTGTCGAGCGTACCCTGGCCGAGATCCACCGACAGGCTGGATTCGCTGACCAGTTGCCCGGCGCGCTGCTGCAGCGTGCCAGCGATGACGGATACCGGCCCGGTGGCCGCGATACGCCCACCATCGTTCCTTACCGTGTCGGCAGTCAGGTTCAGGCTGGCGCCGCTGGTGATGCGGCCGGCATCGTCATTGGCGATGGCATCGGAGTTGATATCGACACCGCTCTTGCCGCTGATGCTGCCCGCCTGACGATTGTCCAGCGAGGTGCTGGAGATGGCGATCTGGGCGTCGGTCAGCAGGCGCCCGCCGCGGTTGTCCACCTGGGCAACGTCGATGACCATATCGCCCGCGCTGGACAACGCGCCCTGGCGGTTGTCCAGTTGGCCAGCGGCAAGCTTCATTTCGCCTTCGCTGGTCAACAGACCTTCGCGGTTGTCGAGGTTGCCGCTCAGCTTCAGCTGCACGCTGGCCAAGCTGCTCAGCGTTCCGCCTGCACTGTTGTCCAGGTTCTGGCCTTCGAGCAGTAGCCCGTCTCGCCCGCTGAGTACACCCTTGGTGTGGTTGAGTACGCGCTGCACGGCGAGGTACAGGCCCTGGTCGCCGATCAGCAAACCTGCGCCACTGTTATCCAGAAGCTGACCGGTAACCGCCACGCGCGCGGCGCTGGAGATTTCGCCTGCGCGGTTGTCGATGGCCTCGACGCGCAGGTCGACCCCTCGTCCTGCCGCCAATAGGGCACCCCCGCTGTTGTCGAGGCGTTGACCATGCAGGCTGAGATGACCCTGGCTCAGCAACTGGCCACCTTGCTGATTCAGCTCGCCAACCTGGGCGGTCAAATCACCCTGGCTGGCAATCTTGCCCTGGCTGGAGTTCTCGACGCGCTCAGCGTCAAGCTGCAGGTCGCCATCGGCGATTACCCGTCCGCCCTGGCGGTTATCCAGCACGGTGGTCGTTGCGTTCAGGTTGCCACGGCTGTCGATAACTCCGCCGGCGCTGTTATCGGCCTGCGACAGGCTGAGATTCAGTTGATCGTCGGCAAGCACCTGGCCGCCGCGATTGTCCAGCGCACCACCCTGGAGACCCAGCACCTTGCCCGAGAGCAAGCCGGCCTTGTTGTCGGTGACACCGGCCGCCACACCCAGCTGAGTCTTTGCGATCACGGCGCCATCGGCACTGTTGTTCAGAAGGCCGTCGACACGTGCATCCAAGGTTCCCTGACTGACCAGCGTGCCTGAACCACTGTTATCCAATTCCCCCGCTTTCACGGCAAGTTGCACGTTGGAAGACACGACGCCCTGCGAGTTGAGCATCTTGCCGGCTACATCGACGTTTACGTCTTGCTCACCGATGATCCGCCCGGAGCGGTTATCCAGTGCAGTGCTAGTAATGGCTACGCGCTTCTGGCTGGAGATTTCTCCGCCACGGTTGGCAAGATCATCGACTTGCAGGCCAACGTGGTTACCAGCGGACACCAACCCGGCACTGCCATTGTCGAGGGAGTTGGCATTGACCTGAACCTCGCCTTGCGACAGCAGCCGACCCTGCTGATTGTTCAGGCTGCCGGTCTTGACCGAAGCCAGTGCCTGGCCGCTCAACACTCCGCCCTGGTTGTCCAGGGTCTTGGTAGCGACCTGCAGCTCGCGGCTGGCGAGCACTCGCCCTGCGTTGCGAGCGTCCGTCGCTTCGAGGCGCACAGTGCCGGTTGCGTTACGGCTGTTATCGGCCTTTACGCCAGCTTCGATAATGCCCGTGTTGTCGAGGCGGCCAGCCTGCAGGCCAATGCTATTGGCAGCAGCAAGGCTCTGTTCGACGGTCAGCGCCCCAGTCGCGCGAATGGCTGCGCTGTTGCCTGCATAGGCAGGCCCGGTCAGCTTGGCGCTACCGGCGACGATGTGTAGATCGTTCTCGGCGGCGGTGCGCCCCAGCGTCAGCTGCCCACTGGCATCGATCTGGATATCCCCGGCACTGGCGGCCATATCGCCGGCGAGTTTCACACCCACGCCAGCCTCGGTACCGACCAGGCGGATCGCGCCGGCATACATGCCGCCCAGGGCCGAGCTGTCGATGGCCAGTTGCGGCTGTTGGGAGCCGTCATCGGCCTTGGCGGTGGCCTGCAGGGTGGCGACATCGACCTCGTTGCGGCCGGCGATGACGTTCAGGCGTTTGGCGTGGATCTCGGCGTTGATCTGCGCGCTGCGGGTGATCAGGTCGAACTGGTCGACATTGCTGGCATTGAGGCCAGCGCCTTCGATGGCGATGTCGCCGCCGTTGACGTCGAAGCCCTGTAAGCGGCCGTTGTTTACAACTGGAGCACCGGTGCTCAGGGTCGCCCGTGGAGTGTTGATGAAACCGCAGCCGTCGCAGGTGATGCCATGGGGGTTGGCCACGATGACGTGCGCTGCCTGCCCGGCCACTTCCGTGTAGCCCTTGAGCTGGCTGCGGTTGCTGCCGGTCACTTCGTTGAGGATGACGCCTGCCGCACGCCCCTGCAGGTTCGGGTTGCCAATGATGATGCCGCCCTGCTGGGTGCTCTGCAGCCGCTCGGTGGCGTTGTTGAGGATCAACCCCTGCTGGCCGACGTTGTAGTCGGTGAACTTATTGTGCGACAGGCCGCTGCCATTGGGCGTGGCGATATTGACGATAGGCACGCCATTGCCGGCCTGGTCGAGGCTGGTATTGCCGCCGGCCTGGGCGTCAACCGTCAGTTGCGCCGCGGTGGCGACGATAGGGTTGAGGAACATGACGCCGGCGACAATCAGGGCGATGTTCTGGAAAAACGGGCTGCGGACGTCCATGTCAGGGTGCTCCAGGGTGTAAACGAATCGGAAATCAGAAGAACAGGTCGAGGCGGAAATACACCGGGCGCTCGCGCTCGGTGATCACGTCGGGGCGTTCCAGCGAATGGGCGAAGGTCACACTGGCGGCCAGGTGTTCGCCGCGGGCGCTGAGCTCCAAGGCATGGCCGCTCAGGCGGCCGCTGGCACCGGGGTTGTGCTGGTCGTGGCTGATCACACCGACGTCATAGGCCAGGGCGGCGCCGTACTGCTGGACGAAGGGTTGCAGCGGCGCCCAGGTGACCGGCCGCGTCCAGCGCAGCTGGTTGCGCCAGTAGCCGCCGCTGTCACCAGACAGGTTCTGGTCCTTGAAGGCACGCACCGAGTTGAGCCCACCGATGCTGATGCGCTGGGAGCTGAACAGCGGGTCTTCGCTCTTCTGGCCGGTGGCCAGGCTGTCGAAACTGAAGCGCTCGCCCCACAGGCTGAAGGGCTGCAGGTAGCTGAGGGTCAGGCTGTATTTGTTGTAGCGCGCTACCGGCTGGTCACCGCGAGGATTGCCATTGCCCTGAGCATCGAAGGCGCCAATGCCGCGCTGCCAGCCGATATCGGCGTTGACGAAGGCGCTGCCGAGCCGCCGACCGTGATTGAAGCCCAGCTGCCATTCGCTTAGGCGGTTGCTGGAGGGATCGATGCGGTTGCCGAGGATGAAGTTGTTGGTGCGCACATGGCTCACGCCGGTGTTGAAGGCGGTCTTGCTGACGCTGTCGCGGTGCAGCACGCGCTCGGCGCGCAGGGCGTGCTGCTGGCTGTCGCCATCGGTCTCGAAGGGAAAGCCGTTGCTCTGGCCCAGGGTGCGGTAGTAGCTCTGGCTGTAGCTGTAGTCCACGCGCCACCAGCCGTAGGGGATGCTGTAGGACAGGCTCTGGGCATGGGAGTGGCGGTAACTGTCGCTGACCGCATCACGACTGGCGCGCAGGCTCAATTGATCGGCCAGGCCCAGCGGGCTGTCCCAGGTCAGGCCCAGGCCCCACTGCTGCTCGCCGGTGCTGCGCTGGCCATCGTTGTGGCGATTGAGGTTGGCGTGCCAGGGCTTGCTGCGCTCGCCCTTGAGGCCCACGCGGCTGCCGCCCACCTGCTGACCCGGCACCAGCTCCAGCTGCGCCGGGCGCGACGGCAGGCGGTTGAGGTTGTCGACCAGTTGCTCCAGCTCACGCAAATTGAGGATCTCGCCGGTCTCGCCGGGGAAACTCATGGCCAGTTCGCGATCACTGGCCAGGGCAGAGCTGTCGAGGCCCTCGAGGCGCCCTTCGACCACGGTGATCTTCAGGGTACGGGCCGACAGATCCTGCTGCGGCAGGTAGGCCCGGGTGGTCACGTAACCACGGTCGACATAATGATTGGTGATCGCCTTGAGCAGCTCGTTGAGCTGGCTGACGCCCAGGCAGCTGTCGGCAAACGGCGCGAGAATGGTGCTGCGATCCGCCTCGGACAGCAGGCTGGCGCCGCTGATCTCGATCTGTTCGATGGCGAAACAGCGCTCGTCCTCGGGTGCCGGCGGCGCCGTCGGTTCGGCGCGCTTGCCCGGCAGCTGCTGCAGTTCCTGCAGGCGCTGCTGCTGCTCGTCGAGCAGGCGCTCCTGACGGTCGCGGATCAGATCCTGGGTCAGTGGCGAGGGCAGGTTGGTGGGCAGCTCGGGCGGTGGCGTCTGCGCCGACACGGCCAGCGACCAGCTGGACAGGCAAAGGCATACCGCCGCAGGTCCATTGCGGAAGAACATAGGGTCGTCCCTGGGGAGAAGTCGTTTGAGGCAGTGATTAAAACATATGGCACTTGGCCATTAAAACCTATACAGCGGAACCGAATCACAGTTTTGGAAACGCGAGCGGTTTCCATGATCGCAACGGAACCAGCGCAGAAATGAAGATGCTGCCAAAGGCTGTCCGCACGCTAGATCCGATAGCAAACCGAGGCGCTGCGCTGGAACACGCCGGGGCCCTACCGTTGCGTTCACCCTCTGCGTGAAAGCTCGACACAACCGATGCGGTAAAGCATGGGTACACAGGCACAGGATGAAAACATGCCTCGCATCGGCAAGGTGGGATGCGCCGGCAACCGCACTTTTCGCAACGAAACGGCAACTTTTACAAGATTTTGCCGACAGGGCGGCGATCCGGCACACTAGCGGCCCCGAGCTCCGGCTCGTCGCCGCAGCCAGATTTCGTATGACCCGCTCCCCGCTTCGCCGCCTCGCCTTCGGTACCCTGCGCCGCCTGCTGTACCTGTGGGTGCGCTCGGAAACCATCAACCAGTCGGCCTTCACCCTCAAGCTCGACCGCAGCAAGCCGGTGTTCTACGTGCTGCAGCAGCCTTCGGTGAGCGACCTGGCGGTGCTCGACCACGAATGCACCAAGGCCAACCTGCCGCGCCCGGTGCTGCCCGTGGCGGTGGGCGACCTGATCGAGCCGGCGGCGTTCTTCTACCTGACGCCGGAGCCCGACTGGCTCGGCCGCCAGGACAAGCGCGGCATTTCGCCGACCCTGCAGCGCATGGTCGCCGCCCTCAGCGAACAGGCCGCCGAGCAGGCGCAGATCATTCCGGTCAGCGTGTTCTGGGGGCAGTCGCCGAATCGGGAAACCAGTCCCTGGAAGCTGCTGTTCGCCGACAGCTGGGCGGTCACCGGCCGCCTGCGCCGGCTGGTGAGCATCCTGATCCTGGGCCGCACCACCCGCGTGCAGTTCTCCACGCCGATCCAGCTGCGCGAGCTGATCGAGCAGAACAAGGGCCAGGAGCGCACCCTGCGCATGGTGCATCGCATCCTGCGGGTGCACTTTCGCAACCAGAAGGCGGCGGTCATCGGCCCGGACGTGTCGCACCGTCGCAACCTGGTCAAGGGCCTGGTGCACGGCCCCCAGGTGCGCCAGGCGATCGCCGAGGAAGCCGCGCGTGACAACATCGCCGTCGAGAAGGCCGAGGCCCTGGCCCTGCGCTACGGCAACGAGATCGCCTCGGACTACACCTACACGGCGATCCGCTTTCTCGAGCTGATCCTGTCGTGGTTCTGGAACAAGATCTACGACGGCATCAAGGTCAACCATATCGAAGGCGTGCAGGACATCGCCCAGGGCCACGAGGTGATCTACGTACCCTGTCACCGCAGCCACATCGACTACCTGCTGCTCTCCTACCTGCTGTTCCGCAATGGCCTGACGCCGCCGCACATCGCCGCCGGCATCAACCTCAACATGCCGATCATCGGCGGCCTGCTGCGCCGCGGCGGCGCCTTCTTCATGCGCCGCAGCTTCAAGGGCAACCCGCTGTACACCGCGGTGTTCAATGAATACCTGCACACCCTGATCAGCAAGGGCTACCCGGTGGAGTACTTCGTCGAGGGCGGCCGCTCGCGCACCGGGCGCATGCTCAGGCCGAAGACCGGCATGCTCGCCATCACCCTGCGCAGCTACCTGCAGAGCCACCGCCTGCCGGTGGTGTTCGTACCCGTGTACATCGGCTACGAGCGCGTGCTGGAGGGCCGTACCTACCTGGGCGAGCTGCGCGGGGCGAGCAAGAAGAAGGAATCGATCTTCGACATCTTCAAGGTCATCGGCGCGCTCAAGCAGCGCTTCGGCCATGTGTGGGTCAACTTTGGCGAGCCGATCAAGCTCGACGCCTTTCTCGATGCCCAGCAGCCCGACTGGCGCGCCCAGAACCTGGGCCCGGATTACCGGCCGGCGTGGCTCAACGACACCACCAACCGGCTCGGCGAGCGGGTGGCCCAGCGCCTCAACGAGGCGGCGGCGATCAACCCGGTCAACCTGGTGGCCCTGGCACTGCTGTCCACCAGCAAGCTGGCGCTGGACGAGCGCGGCCTGGTGCGCATCCTCGACCTCTACCAGAGCCTGCTGCGCCGGGTGCCCTACTCGCCGCACACCACGGTGCCGGAGGGCGATGGCCTGGCGCTGATCGAGCACGTGCGCAGCATGGAACTGCTGTCCGAGCAGAAGGACGCGCTGGGGCGCATCCTCTACCTGGACGAACAGAACGCGGTGCTGATGACCTACTACCGCAACAACGTGCTGCACATCTTCGCCCTGCCGGGCCTGATCGCCAGCTTCTTCCAGAGCAGCGGGCGGATGAGCCGCGAGCAGATCCTGCGCTTCGTGCATGCGCTGTATCCGTACCTGCAGGCCGAGTTGTACATCCGCTGGGCCGACGAGGACCTCGACGAGGTGGTCGACCAGTGGCTCGACGCCTTCGTCGAGCAGGGCCTGCTCAGGCAGGAGAACGACCTCTACGTGCGCCCGGCGCCCAGCTCGCGCAACTTCGTGTTGCTGACCCTGCTGTCACGGGCCATCGCCCAGACCCTGCAGCGCTTCTACATGGCCAGCGCGCTGCTGCTCAACGCCGGGCAGAACGCGATCAGCGCCGAAGAGCTGGAAGAGCTGTGCACGGTCATGGCCCAGCGTCTGTCGATCCTGCACGGGCTCAACGCGCCGGAGTTCTTCGACAAGAGCCTGTTCCGCCATTTCATCCAGACGTTGCTCGACCAGGGCGTGCTGCGCCAGGACGAAGCCGGCAAGCTCAGCCATCCGCCAGCCTTCGCCGAACTGGCCGAAGGCGCCGCCAAGCGCGTACTGCCGGCCGAGATTCGCCTGTCGATCCGCCAGGTGACCATGGCACGCAGCGAGGAGCTGCTCGACGGGCTCTGACACGCCGGCCATCTCCAGGAAGGACAGAGTGCGGCGGGCGTTATTGAGCTTTGCCGCCACAGCCCCTAAGATGCGTCGTTGGGGCCACTTAGGGCAGGGATTTTCGTGCGTTATCACACCATTCTAGGATCACTGGCGATCGTGGTTTCCGGTTGCGCCATGCAACCGTCCGCATCGACCTCTCAAGAAGAAAAGCCGGCACAACCGGCTCCCGTCGCAGAACAGACCGCCGCCGCACCCGCCAGCGCGCAATCCGCGCCGCAGCCGGCTGCTGCCGCGACGCCGAGCGAGGCGCCAGCTGCCACGCCGGCCGCCCGCGAGCCCCAGGAATACGAAATCCAGCCGGGTCAGTGCTGGGTGCATGCCCAGGTTCGCCCACGCCCGGTGCAGAGCACCCAGGAAGTGGTGGTCAAGGACTCGGTCAACAAGATCACCGTCACCCCCGCCGAGCTCGAAAAGGGCTTCAAGCAGGTGGTCACCCGTGAAGGCACCAAGACCTACCGCATCGAGCCGCCGACCTACCGGGTGGTCTCCGAACAGGTGAAGATTCGCCCGGAAGTGAAACGCTACATCGTGGTGCCGGCCGTCTACGAGGACGTCAAGGAAACCGTGATCCTCGAAGAAGCCAAGACCGTACTCGACCAGTGCCGCGCCGCCGGCACCCGTTATTCGAGCGGCACCGGCGCCATGTCCTTCTGCGCCCGCCAGGTGCCGGCCAAGCAGGAAGTGGTCAAGGTCAAGAAGCTGGTTTCGCCGGAAACCGTGCGGGTGGAAACCGACCCTGCGCAATACAAGAGCGTGACCCGCTGGATCGTCGACAAGCCGGCCCAGGCCGTGGAAGTCACCCTCGATCCGGAATACACCAAGGTTGCTTCCACCGAGGTGGTGCGCCCGGTGGAAGCCAACCAGATCATCCTGCCGGAAGAGAAGCGCCAGCTTAAGGTCACCCGCTTCGAAGGCACGGCACGCATCGTCTCGCGGCAGACCATTTGCGACCCGGACATCAATGACGATCTGGTCACCCGCCTGCAGCAGAGCCTGGTCAAGCGGGGCTTCAACCCCGGCCAGGTGGACGGCAAGCTCGGCAAGCGCACCCTCGACGCGCTGACCGAATTCCAGACCGCCAACGGCCTGGCCGTCGGGGCCCTGACCCTGGAAAGCCTGACCGCCCTGGAAGTCCAGTAACGCTATATCGGCACGCCCGCCATGGGCGTGCCGCTCTCCCCGCCCCCCGCTTTACCTCAACCTTCGCCGCACCGTACGTCAGCCTGCTAAGCTCGCTGCCTATCTCCACCGCTCGAAGGTTACCGCCATGCTCCGCATCCCCGTTCTCGTCGCCGGCCTGCTGCTGTCCGCCAACGTGTTCGCCCTGTCGCTCTCCGACCTCAGCCAGCAGGATGCCAGCGGCGGCCTCAAGGACGCCCTCACCCAGGGCGCCAAGGTAGCCGTGCAGCAGCTCGGCAAGCCCGGCGGCTTCAGCAACAACCCCGAGGTGCGCATCGAACTGCCCGGCAAGCTCGGCAAGGCCGCCAAGACCATGAAGATGATGGGCATGGGCGCCCAGGTCGAGCAACTGGAAACCAGCATGAACAAGGCCGCCGAAGCCGCCGTGCCCCAGGCCCAGGCGCTGCTGGTCGACGCGGTAAAGAAGATGAGCGTGCAAGACGCCAAGAGCATCCTTGCAGGCCCCGAGGACTCGGCCACCCAGTACCTGAACAAGAGCAGCCGCGAGCAGATCCGCGCCAGGTTCCTGCCCATCGTCAAGCAGGCCACCGACCAGGTCGGCCTGGCCAAGCAGTACAACAGCTTCGCCGGCCAGGCCGCCACGTTCGGCGTGCTCGACGCCAAGAGCGCCAATATCGAGAGCTACGTGACCGAACAGGCCCTCGACGGTCTGTTCGACATGATCGCCAAGCAGGAAGCCAGCATCCGCGAAAACCCGGCCGCGGCGGCTACCAGCCTGGCGAAGAAGGTATTTGGCGCGCTGTAAGCGGCGAGCTGTACGCAAAAGGGGCTGCCGCGTTATGTGCCAGCCCCTTTTTTATTCTGCGTTGTGAGCGCGGGGTTGGTGGACGGACGAATAAAGCGTCATCCACCTTACGACTGTAATGGCTGCAAAGTGGCGGGAGCGGCCGTTCGGCCACTTTGCCTTTTTGGTGCTTTTCATGCCAAAAATTAGCAGGCGACGCCAATCGCCCCTTCAGGAGGCCGAACGGAATCGTTGTGGAGAGGGTTGAGCGGCATGGATGCCGCGAGAGCCGCGATGGGCCAGGGATGGCCCTTCGCGGCGTGCCCTCGGAGCAATGATGGAGTGAGGGAACCCCAGCGAAGCTGGGGCCGTATGTCGGGGCTAGACCTTTTGGTTTCTTTTGGGGCGATGCCAAAAGAAACCCGCTCGTCAGAGCGGAACCGGACGTATGAGCAACGCGATAATGCTGGCAAACCATAGCTCACGCATCGCATGTGAGGCGTAAAGAGCTCGCGGCTAAAGCCACTCCTACGCAACCGCCGAGTGGCCGCTTTTGCCGGCGGATTCAATTGGTCAACGCAACACCATAATTCCTGTGTAAGCAGGTAGGAGTGTTGCAGATGAAGCAAAGACCTCGAATCTATTACACCGAAAGCCAGAAAGCGCTGATGTTGGCGCACTGGAG
>Ga0209371_1000964_pt1 | contig 22330 bp, 17 predicted proteins | sample AgamicAtAmrz_FD_187165 | JGI IMG/M metagenome (GOLD analysis project Ga0209371, IMG submission 187165) | Agave microbial communities from Guanajuato, Mexico - At.Am.rz (SPAdes) (version 2) | ecosystem: Host-associated > Plants > Roots > Rhizosphere | place: Guanajato, Mexico | collected 2012-06-07
CCTCTGAAAGGCGATCTATCATGACATCGCGTAATTTGAAGGAGTCGAAAGCATACTCTGTGGTAGTGAAAATAGTATCAATTAGAGCCGGATTAACCATTTTAGTCACAGAAGCGGGGGCTTCTATGCAGTCTGCTCCGATGCGCTGACAAAAGCGCCTGAACTGCTCACCCGTCACTTTGCTCAGTGATCCTGCAATCAGATAATATTTTTCAAACTCATCATCAATACAATCACGAAATTCATTAACAAAGCGCGGGAAAGATAAACGGGAACGCAGGGCAGTAAGGATACTGCGCGGGTAATGATAACCGTTATGCACGCGGGCCTGGTTAACATAAGAGGCGCGGGACATCAGGTGCTGGCTTTTTTCATAAACAGTGACGCTGCAACCGCGAAGCGCAAGTTGCTCTGCCAGATACAAGCCAAAAAAACCTCCCCCCGCGATAGCTATATTCTTCTGTGCCAACATCCGCTATCTCCAAATTTTACCCAAAATCAAGGCCGCCAGCTCCGGCTCAAAGCGAAGAACTGTTATTTTTCTTACACAATCTGAACGCCGGCGATGATACTGAAAATGAAATCTCAGGGAAAGGTTAAGCTAACTAATTTTTTGCCGTTATCGTTTACGTAAAAGTCCCGCCAGCCACTTCTCAGCGGCGACTGTGACGGGATTCAGCATCAACCTTTATGATGCTGGCTGCGGAATTTTATGGTTAACATTTCTTATAATCATTAATAACAGGAAATGTCCCGGCCTCTGATGATAAATTTACATTTATCAAGGGCCGGTGAATCCTGTTCAGGTACTTTATTACTCCAGCGGCATCTTCACCGGATCGTCATAGCGATACTCAAAGCCGAGTTCGTTACAGATACGCGACCCATCAATCAGCTTGCCGCTGTCTTTTACGGCCTCTGGCGCAAACTGCGGCGGCTGCAGACCAAGCTGGCGCGTAACGGCGGGATAGAAGGTGTCGCGCGTCGGATGTTTCGGCGCACTGAGGTTATAAACCCGGCCGCCTTTTGGCGACTGCAGCAGCAGCGAAATCGCCTCGACAACGTCATCCAGATGCACCAGATTCACGCCCTGCGAGCCATTCGCCACATCCTGCTTACCGGCCAGGAAGCGTCCCGGATGGCGCTTTGGCCCGACCAGACCGGAGAGACGCACAATATCCACGCTGGTTCCCGGCAGATCGTGCAGCCAGCTCTCCAGCTTAACCAGCGTTTTACCGGCTACCGTTTCGGCGGTCAGCGGGCTGTTTTCCCGTTTAATGCCAGAGCTGCCACCATAGACTGACGTTGAGCTGGTAAAGATGATGCGCGGCACTTTATACACCAGCGCCGTATCGACCACATTCTGCACCGCCTGCAGATAAGCTTCACCGCCTTCCGCAGTACGGCTGGCAGGTAACGTGACAATCAATGTATCGACGTTAAAGAGCGGCTCGATATCGGCAGCATCGCAGAGTAGTTCGGGCGTCAGTTCCAGCTGGAACGCCTCAATGCCGCAGCGGCGTGCGGCTTCAACTCCGTCTGGCGTGGTTTTGCTGCCGGTGACCTGCCAGCCTCGCGCCGTTAACGCCGTGGCCAGCGGCATACCCAGCCAGCCCAGTCCCACAATCGCGACCTTCTTCATTTTGACTCCTGACGTGAAACATCAACCCTGACTTCATCGTAGTTTGCCCCCTGATTGCAAACCAGAACAACCTGTTTCAGCGCTTTCCGAACCGCCTGTTTAAAAAAGTGTTGCCAAGTGCTGCCATCTTCGCTAGGTTAAACCCCACAAATGAATACTCATTCATCGACGAGATTATTATGACACGCGTTCAGTTCAACCATCATCACCACCATCATCCTGACTAGTCTTTCAGGCGATTGGTGCTGGAAGAGTTTTAAGATCTTCCAGTGGTGTGAACGCAAGAGAACCCCCGGAAGATTGTCTTCCGGGGGTTTTTTTATGGGCTGACGCAACCACACATTCAGGACAGGATTAAGAGGACAGGAACCATGTTAGATAACACCCGTTTACGCATAGCTATGCAGAAATCTGGCCGTTTAAGTGATGATTCACGCGAACTGCTGGCCCGCTGTGGCGTTAAAATCAACCTTCAGCAACAGCGCCTGATTGCGTTTGCGGAGAACATGCCGATCGACATCCTGCGCGTGCGCGATGACGATATCCCTGGCCTGGTGATGGATGGTGTGGTCGATCTCGGCATCATCGGTGAGAACGTGCTGGAAGAAGAGCTGCTCTCACGTCGTGCCCAGGGCGAAGACCCGCGCTACTTTACGCTGCGCCGCCTGGATTTCGGCGGTTGCCGTCTCTCACTGGCGATGGCGACAGACGCCGAGTACACCGGCCCGGAATGCCTCGATAAATCCCGCATCGCTACCTCTTATCCGCACCTGCTCAAACAGTACCTCGACAAAAAAGGTGTCAGCTTTAAAACCTGTTTACTGAACGGTTCAGTAGAAGTGGCGACCCGCGCCGGTCTGGCGGATGCTATCTGCGATCTGGTCTCCACCGGTGCCACGCTGGAAGCGAATGGCCTGCGTGAAGTTGAAGTCATCTATCGTTCAAAAGCCGTCCTGATCCAGCGCGACGGTGAAATGCCCGCCGCCAAGCAGGAGCTGATCGACAAGATGATGACCCGTATTCAGGGCGTGATTAAAGCGCGTGAATCGAAGTACATCATGCTGCACGCGCCGAGTGAACGGCTGGAAGAGGTAATCAGCCTGCTGCCTGGCGCTGAGCGTCCGACCGTTCTGCCGCTGGCAGGCGATGTCAGCCGCGTGGCGATGCACATGGTCAGCAGTGAAACCCTGTTCTGGGAAACCATGGAAAAACTGAAAGAGTTGGGTGCCAGTTCAATTCTGGTGCTGCCTATTGAGAAGATGATGGAGTAAGCCATGGCCTTTTCTTCCCCGATTGAGTGGCAGCAGTGCACCCCCGAACAGCAGCAGGCGTTACTGTTACGTCCTGCCATCGCCGCCTCTGAAAACGTCACGCTGACGGTGCGTAACGTGCTGGAGCAGGTAAAGCTGAACGGTGATGACGCGCTGCGCGAGTTCAGCGCCCGCTTCGACAAAGCGCAGGTGCAAAACCTGCGCGTGACGCCGCAGCAGATTGCAGAAGCCAGCGCCCGTCTGAGTGACGAGCTGAAGCAGGCGATGGCCGTCGCGGTGGGGAATATTGAAACCTTCCACAACGCGCAGATTCTGCCGCCGGTGGATGTGGAAACCCAGCCCGGCGTGCGCTGCCAGCAGATCACCCGTCCGGTAAAATCGGTCGGGCTCTACATTCCTGGTGGTTCCGCCCCGCTCTTCTCTACCGTGCTGATGCTGGCGACCCCTGCCCGCATCGCCGGCTGTGGCCGCGTGGTACTCTGTTCTCCCCCGCCGATTGCCGATGAGATCCTCTACGCCGCACAGCTGTGCGGCGTAGAAGAGGTGTTCCAGGTGGGCGGCGCGCAGGCTATTGCCGCGCTGGCCTTCGGCACTGAAACCGTGCCGCGCGTGGATAAGATTTTTGGGCCGGGCAACGCCTGGGTGACCGAAGCGAAACGTCAGGTGAGTCAGCGACTCGATGGCGCGGCGATTGATATGCCTGCCGGTCCGTCTGAAGTGCTGGTGATTGCCGATGAAGGTGCCACGCCCGCGTTTGTCGCGTCCGATCTGCTTTCACAGGCCGAGCACGGCCCCGACTCGCAGGTGATTCTGCTGACGCCTTCACTGACGCTGGCAGAGGCGGTTGCCGACGCGGTTGAACAGCAACTGGCGCAGCTGCCGCGTGCGGCCACGGCGCGTCAGGCGCTGGAGAGCAGCCGCCTGATCGTGGCGTGCGATCTTGAGCAATGCGTTGAGATTTCCAATCTCTACGGCCCGGAGCACCTGATTCTGCAGACCCGCCAGCCGCGCGAGCTGGTGGAGTCGATCACCAGCGCCGGTTCAGTCTTCTTAGGCGACTGGTCGCCGGAGTCCGCGGGCGATTACGCCTCGGGCACCAATCATGTGTTACCAACCTACGGTTATACTTCAACCTGTTCCAGCCTGGGACTGGCCGATTTCCAGAAACGCATGACGGTGCAGGAGCTGACGCCGCAGGGCTTCCTGAATCTGGCCGCCACGATTGAAACGCTGGCCGCCGCCGAGCAGCTGGATGCCCACAAGAATGCCGTCACCCTGCGCGTTGCCGCACTGAAGGAGCAAGCATGAGTCAGAATATTGAGCAGCTGGCGCGCGCCAATGTGCGCGCTCTGACGCCTTATATGTCGGCGCGGCGTCTGGGTGGCAACGGTGATGTCTGGCTTAATGCCAACGAGTTTCCGCTGCCGGTGCCATTTGAGCTGTCGCAGCAGACGCTGAACCGCTATCCGGAGTGTCAGCCTAAAGTGGTGATTGAGCGCTACGCGGCTTACGCGGGTTTAACGCCGGAGCAGGTGCTGGTCAGCCGTGGCGCGGATGAAGCCATCGAACTGATCATGCGCGCCTTTTGTGAGCCGGGGCAGGATGCCATTCTGTTCTGCCCGCCGACCTATGGCATGTACAGCGTCAGCGCCGAAACCATCGGCATTGAATACCGTACCGCGCCCGCGCTGACCGACTGGCAGCTAAACCTGCCTGCTATCGCGGAACAGCTGGATGGCGTCAAAGTCGTTTATCTTTGCAGCCCGAACAACCCGACCGGCAACCTGATTAATCAGGACGATATCCGTCAGTTGCTGGCGATGACCGCGGGTAAAGCGCTGGTGGTGGCGGATGAGGCCTACATTGAGTTCTGCCCGCAGGCGACGCTGACCGGCTGGCTGAAGGATTATCCGCATCTGGTGATCCTGCGTACCCTTTCAAAAGCCTTTGCGCTGGCAGGCCTGCGTTGTGGCTTTGCGCTGGCGAATAAGCCGGTGATCGACCTGCTGATGAAGGTGATTGCGCCCTACCCGCTGGCGACACCGGTAGCCGATGTCGCCGGACAGGCGCTGAGCGAGCAAGGCATTGCATTGATGCGTGAACACGTGACCCAGCTGAATGACAATCGCAGCTGGCTGCTGGCTGAACTGGCGCAGCTGACCTGCGTTGAGCAGGTGTTCCCCAGCGAAACCAACTATGTGCTGGCGCGCTTTACCGATTCCCCAAAAGTCTTCAAAACCTTATGGGATCAGGGCATTATCCTGCGTGATCAGAACAAAAATCCGGGCCTGTCGGGATGCCTGCGCATCTCCATCGGCACGCGTGAAGAGTGCGAACGAGCGATCGCCGCGCTGCAAGCCTTTTCTCTGGAGCAAGCATGAGTCAGAAGACCCTTTTTATTGACCGCGACGGTACGTTAATCTCTGAGCCGCCTGAGAATTATCAGGTCGACCGACTGGATAAGCTGGCGTTTGAGCCAGACGTTATCCCGGCGCTGCTGGCGCTGCAGGCCGCCGGTTATCGCCTGGTGATGATCACCAACCAGGATGGTCTTGGCACCGCCAGTTTCCCGCAGGCGGATTTCGATGGTCCACACAATCTGATGATGCAGGTCCTGACCTCCCAGGGCATTGCGTTTGACGATGTGCTGATCTGCCCGCACATGCCGGACGATCACTGCGACTGCCGCAAGCCGAAAACCAGAATGGTGCAAGCCTGGCTGGCAGAAGGCGCACTGGATACCGCCAACAGTTATGTGATTGGCGATCGTCTGACCGATGTGCAACTGGCGGAGAACATGGGTATTCAGGCCATCCGCTACGGCGCTGACGGCCAGAGCTGGCAGACGATCCAGCAGCGTCTGACCCAGCGTGACCGCCATGCGCTGGTGCAGCGCAACACCAAAGAGACGCAGGTTCGCGTTGAACTGTGGCTGGATCGCGAAGGCGGTAGCAAGATCAATACCGGCGTGGGTTTCTTCGACCACATGCTGGACCAGATTGCGGTGCACGGCGGTTTCCGCATGAACATCGAAGTAAAAGGCGATCTCTATATTGACGATCACCACACGGTGGAAGATACCGGTCTGGCGCTGGGCGAAGCATTGCTGAAAGCGCTGGGCGACAAACGCGGCATTGGTCGTTTTGGCTTTGTGCTGCCAATGGATGAATGCCTTGCGCGCTGCGCGCTGGATATCTCCGGCCGTCCGCACATCGAGTTCAAAGCAGAGTTCAATTATCAGCGCGTGGGCGACCTCAGCACCGAGATGGTCGAGCACTTTTTCAGTTCGCTCTCCTACGCCATGATGAGCACGCTGCATCTGAAAACCAAAGGCAAGAATGACCATCATCGCGTCGAAAGCCTGTTCAAAGCCTTTGGCCGTACGCTGCGCCAGGCGATACGCGTTGAGGGTAATACCCTGCCGAGCTCGAAGGGAGTGCTGTGATGAACGTGGTGATCATGGATACCGGTTGCGCCAACCTTTCCTCGGTGAAATGGGCGATTGAACGTCTGGGCTATACCCCGGAAGTGAGCCGCGATTCTGATGTGGTGCTGCGCGCCGACAAACTGTTTCTGCCTGGCGTAGGTACCGCGCAGGCGGCAATGAATCAGCTGGAAGAGCGTGACCTGATCGATCTGGTGAAAGCCTGTACCCAGCCGGTGCTGGGCATCTGTCTGGGTATGCAGCTGCTGGGACGCGGCAGCGATGAGAATGGCGGCGTACAGACCCTGGGCATTATCGATGAGCCAGTGTCATTGATGGACACTCACGGCCTGCCGCTGCCGCACATGGGCTGGAACCAGATTACCGCGCAGGCGGGAAATCATCTGTTCCGCGGCATTGATGAAGGTTCTTATTTCTACTTCGTCCACAGCTATGCCATGCCGGTCAACGCCAGCACCATCGCTCAGTGTCACTACGGTGAAGCCTTCACCGCCGCGGTGCAGAAAGATAATTTCTTCGGCGTCCAGTTCCATCCGGAACGCTCGGGCAAAGCGGGCGCGCAGTTGCTGAAAAACTTCCTGGAGATGTAATGATTATCCCCGCGTTAGATTTAATTGACGGCAAAGTGGTTCGTCTGCATCAGGGCGATTATGGCCAGCAGCGCGATTACGGCAGCGATCCGCTGCCACGTCTGCAGGATTACGTCAGCCAGGGCGCGACCGTGCTGCATCTGGTGGATTTAACCGGCGCGAAAGATCCGGCGAAACGCCAGATCGCGCTGCTGAAAACCCTGCTGGATGGCGTTGATGTGACGGTGCAGGTCGGTGGCGGCATTCGCAGTCGTGACGATGTGCACGCGCTGCTGGAAGCTGGCGCGAGTCGTGTGGTGGTCGGTTCCACCGCCGTGAAACAGCCTGAAGAGGTGAAGCGGTGGTTTGCAGAGTTTGGCGCAGAGGCGATTGTGCTGGCGTTAGATGTGCGCATTGATGCCAGCAACCGTAAAGAAGTGGCGATCAGTGGCTGGCAGGAAGCGGCGGGCGTGACGCTGGAAGAGGTGATTACCGATTTTCAGCAGATGGGCCTTAAGCACGTGCTGTGCACCGACATTTCCCGTGACGGCACCCTGAGCGGCTCCAATGTTGCGCTCTATCAGGAAGTGACGGCGCGTTTCCCGATGATTGCTTTCCAGTCATCGGGTGGCATTGGCGACCTCAATGATATCGCCGCACTGCGCGGCAGCGGTGTTCAGGGCGTGATTGTTGGACGTGCGCTGCTGGAAGATAAATTCACAGTTTCGGAGGCGATCTCATGCTGGCAAAACGGATAATTCCCTGCCTGGACGTACGCGACGGCCAGGTCGTCAAAGGCGTACAGTTTCGTAATCACGAGATTATCGGCGACATCGTGCCGCTGGCGCAGCGCTACGCCGCTGAAGGTGCCGACGAACTGGTCTTCTATGACATCACCGCCTCATCTGATGGCCGGGTCGTCGACAAAAGCTGGGTGTCGCGCGTCGCGGAAGTGATCGATATTCCGTTCTGCGTCGCGGGCGGCATCAAAACCCCGGAAGACGCGGCACGCATTCTGGAGTTTGGCGCAGATAAGATTTCGATTAACTCACCAGCGCTGGCTGATCCCACGCTCATCACCCGCCTCGCGGACCGTTTTGGCGTGCAGTGTATTGTGGTCGGCATCGATACCTGGTTTGACGAAGCCAGCGGCAAATATCAGGTGAATCAGTATACCGGCGACGAAGCGCGTACCCGCGTAACACAGTGGGAAACGCTGGAGTGGGTGCAGGAAGTGCAGAAGCTGGGCGCAGGCGAGATCGTCCTGAATATGATGAATCAGGATGGCGTGCGTAACGGCTATGACCTGGTGCAGCTGAAGAAAATGCGTGAAGTCTGCAACGTGCCCCTGATCGCCTCTGGCGGCGCAGGCACCCTGCAGCACTTCCTGGAGGCGTTTACCGAGGCTAATGTTGATGGCGCTTTAGCCGCCTCGGTATTCCATAAGCAGATTATTAATATTGGTGAGCTGAAGAGCTTTCTGATCGACAACGGAGTGGAGATTCGCGCGTGCTAACTCAACAACAACAGGCTCTTCTCGACTGGGATAAAACAGAGGGCATGATGCCGGTGATTGTTCAGCACAACGTCTCAGGCGAAGTGCTGATGCATGGCTACATGAACCCGGAGGCGCTGGAAAAAACGCTGGCAGAAGGCAATGTCACCTTTTTCTCCCGTACTAAAAACCGTCTGTGGACCAAAGGCGAAACCTCCGGCAACTTTCTGCAGGTAGTGAGCATTACGCCTGACTGCGACAATGACACGCTGCTGGTGCTGGCGAATCCGATTGGCCCGACCTGCCATCTGGGCACCACCAGCTGCTTCTCGCCGGCCGTGCCTGAGTGGACCTTCCTTTATCAGCTGGAAGAGCTGCTGGCGTCACGCAAAACGGCCGACCCTGAAAGCTCTTACACGGCACGGCTCTACGCCAGCGGCACCAAGCGCATCGCACAGAAAGTGGGCGAAGAAGGCGTTGAGACTGCGCTGGCAGCGACCGTCAACGATCGGGATGAACTGACCAATGAAGCGTCAGACCTGGTCTATCACCTGATGGTGCTGTTGCAGGATCAGGATCTCGACTTCAGCGCCGTGATTAATAACCTGCGCGCGCGCCACAAGTAGTTGTGCAATAACCTGCTCAGAATTTCGTTTTTATGCATATTCTGAGCAGAATTCTTCTCAATCCTCCCCCCAATCCCGCACAATAACGGCAACTTAAACCTCAGGGAGAGAACCGTGACGACCCATGAAAAATTAATCGCCCTGCTCGACCAGCATCAGGCGCGCTATTGCCTGATGGAACATGAGGCCACCGGTAAATGTGAAGCCGTCGCGGCGATACGCGGCACTGAAATCGGTCAGGGCGCGAAAGCGCTGGTCTGCCATGTAAAGGGCAACGGCGTTAAACAGCATGTGCTGGCGGTGTTACCGGCCGATCGGCAGGCCGATCTGGGCAAAGTCGCCGCAGCGGTCGGTGGACGACGCGCCTCACTCGCCAGCCCGGCGGAGACCGATCTGCTGACCGGCTGCGTGTTTGGCGCTATCCCACCGTTCAGCTTTCATCCCGACCTCAGACTGGTCGTGGATCCCGCGCTGTTTGAACGTTATCCGGAAATCGCATTTAACGCAGGGCTGCTGGAGCGCTCGGTGATCCTGAACACCGAAGATTACCGGGCGCTGTGCAAGGCTGACGTGATGGCGATAACGCAGTAATTGCCATCCAGGCAGCCCGGCGATACTCTGCATAATCACTCATCACGACAGAATAAGAGCAAAATCATGAACATTTTCACTCAACGCCTGCGTCAGACGCTGGCTGTGGCGGTTATGGCAGGCTGCGCGTTTAGCGCTCAGGCAAAAATTGAACAGGTGCGTTTTGCAGTCGATCCGACTTATCCGCCGTTTGAATCGAAAACCCCGCAGGGCAAGCTGGTTGGCTTTGATATCGATCTGGGCAATGCGCTCTGCACGCAGATGCAGGCGAAATGTGTCTGGGTTGAAAGCCAGTTTGACGGCATGATTCCGGCGCTGAAGGCACGTAAATTTGACGCCATTCTGTCTGACATGGGCATTACCGAAGAGCGCCTGAAGCAGATCGACTTTACCGTACCGCTGTATGACACCCACACCCAGCTGATTGCGCGTAAAGGCGCCGGCATCCTGCCCACCGTCGAGTCTCTGAAAGGGAAAACTGTTGGCGTGGAACAGGGAACGGTTCAGGAGCGTTATGCCCTGGCGAAATGGCAGCCCTACGGTGTGACCGTGGTGCCTTATGGCGATCAGGCCCAGGTAGAAAGCGATCTGGTTTCAGGCCGACTGGATGCCGTCTTCACCGACGCGGCACAGGCGGCGATTGGCTTCCTGAAGCATCCGCAGGGCAAAGATTTTGAACTGGCTGGCCCGATTATTCAGGATCCGATTATCGGCCCCGGCACGGCCATTGGCCTGCGTAAAGGCGATACCGAACTGAAAACAGCGCTGGATAACGCCTTTGCCGAAATCAAAAAGAATGGCACTTTCGATCAGATTCAGAAGCGCTACTTCGCCACGGATATCTCTATCCAGCAGTAACCTCGCGGTCGCCCTTTTTCGTCCTCACCGCGATCCGGCACTATACTCTAACTTTTTCGGGACGGCGCGCTGTCGTCCTTTGCCGATTAAAGGACATTAACACGGTATGCATCAACAACATCATCCACTGTTAAGCGCCTCTTTAGGCACCCAGCGTGAAATCATCAGTTTCCATTTTGCTGAGGACAATGAACGTCAGGTTTATATCCAGGCTGCGCTGCATGGCGACGAACTGCCCGGTATGGCAGTTGCCTGGTATTTAAAGCAGCGGCTGCAGGCGCTGGAGTCCGCCGGACAGCTTAAAGCTGCATTTACTCTGGTCCCGGTTGCGAATCCTCTGGCACTGGGACAGCACTGGCACGGCACCCATCTGGGCCGCTTTCATACCCTCTCCGGTCAGGACTTCAACCGCCGTTTCCCCTCACTGGGCAATACTCTGGCTGCAGGGCTGGCTGAGAGTCTGACCCAGAGTGAATCACAGAACAGGAACCTTATTCGCGATGCGATTGATCGTCATTATCGCGATACGGTGCCAAAGACCGAGCTGGATGCGCAGCGCTATACGCTGATGCGGATGGCCAGTCAGGCCGATCTGATGATTGACCTGCACTGCGACTGGGAAGCTGTACCGCATCTCTACACCACGCCACATGCCTGGCCGGACATTGAGCCGCTGGCGCGCTGGTTAGGCAGTGAAGTACAACTGCTGGCGCAGATCTCCGGTGGAGAGCCGTTTGATGAAGCCTGTTGCGAACCCTGGCTGACGCTGGCGGAGCGGTTCGGCAAGGATTACCCGATGCCTCGTGGCTTATTGCCGGTGACGCTTGAGTTGCGTGGCGTCCGTGATGTTTCGCCTGAACAGGCGGAGAAAGATGCAGATGCGATTATCTCAGCGCTGCAGGAAGGCGGTTACATCGGCTACAGCGAACCTTCTATTTCAGTAGAGGTGGCCGCGCCCGTTATCGGTGGTGATGAACTGGTTCCTGCCAACGCGGGCGGTGATGATGTTGTGGCGATCAATGACGGGCCGATTGGTTTAACCGTGCCTGACGTGGCTGAAGCACCGGGCGAGACGGGCGTGATTAAAGAACGTCACAGCGAAGGATCGGCGGCCGCCTCCCCTGCCCTGAAAAATCCACCTACGCCGTTAGCAGGCTGTGAATATATTCATTCTCCGGTGTCAGGGTTGATTCTGCATCGCAAACCGCTGGGCGCACTGATTCGTCCGGGAGAAGTGGTGGCTGAGATTATTGATCCGATTACGGACCACATCACCCCACTGGTGGCGGAGTATGGCGGTATTCTCTATGCGAGACACTGGGTAAGGTTTGCGACAGCAGGCATGCTGGTTGTGCGGCTGGCGGGAGAGCGGGAGATTCGGAGCGGGGATTTGCTGGTAGTGTAAAAAAAGGGCTTCCCGAGGGAAGCCCTTTTTAATGATTAATCTAACCACTCGGTGTGGAACACACCGTCTTTATCAATACGCTTATAGGTATGCGCACCGAAGTAGTCACGCTGCGCCTGAATCAGGTTGGCAGGCAGGACTTCTGAACGATAACTGTCGTAGTAAGCAATCGCCGCAGAGAAAGTTGGCGTCGGGATGCCGTTCTGAATCGCGTAAGAAACGACATCACGCAGCGCCTGCTGATACTGATCCGCGATATCTTTGAAGTAAGGTGCCAGCAGCAGGTTAGCGATACCTGCATCTGCTTCATAAGCATCAGTAATCTTCTGCAGGAACTGGGCGCGAATGATGCAGCCAGCACGGAAGATCTTCGCGATTTCACCGTAGTGCAGATCCCAGTTGTTCTCTTCGGAAGCAGCACGCAGCTGTGAGAAACCCTGCGCATAAGAGACGATTTTACCCAGGTACAGCGCACGACGGACTTTCTCGATGAACTCCGCTTTGTCACCAGTGAAAGCTTTAGCCTGTGGACCGCTCAGTACTTTAGAGGCCGCAACACGCTGGGTTTTCAGTGAGGAGAGGTAACGGGCGAAGACAGACTCGGTGATCAGTGACAGAGGTTCACCAAGATCCAGTGAGCTCTGGCTGGTCCATTTACCGGTGCCTTTGTTAGCCGCTTCATCAAGAATCACATCAACCAGGTATTTACCGTCTTCGTCTTTCTTGGTGAAGATATCTTTGGTGATGTCGATCAGGTAGCTGCTCAGCTCGCCGTTGTTCCAGTCGGTGAAGGTTTCAGCCAGCTCTTCGTTGTTAAGGCCCAGCGCGCCTTTGAGCAGCGCATAAGCTTCTGCGATCAGCTGCATGTCGCCATATTCGATGCCGTTGTGAACCATCTTCACATAGTGGCCCGCGCCGTCCGGACCGATATAGGCCACACAGGCTTCGCCATCTTCCGCACGTGCAGCAATCTTATCCAGAATCGGTGCAACCAACTCGTACGCTTCTTTCTGACCGCCAGGCATAATGGATGGGCCTTTCAGTGCGCCCTCTTCACCACCAGAAACGCCGGTACCGATGAAATTAAAGCCCTGGTCAGAAAGTTCCTTGTTACGACGGATGGTATCTTTGTAGAAAGTGTTACCGCCATCGATCAGGATGTCGCCTTTATCCAGGTGTGGAGTCAGTGAGGCGATAGTCTTGTCAGTCGCTTCACCCGCCTGAACCATCAGCAGGATACGACGAGGTTTTTCCAGCGATTCAACAAACTCTTCAACGGTGTAGAAAGGAGCAAGCTTCTTGCCCTGGTTCTCGGCGATGACTTCATCAGTCTTTTCGCGTGAACGGTTGAAGATTGAAACAGTGTAACCGCGGCTCTCAATGTTAAGAGCCAGATTGCGGCCCATCACTGCCATACCTACAACGCCGATCTGTTGCTTGGACATATTTTACTCCTGATCAATATATACAGAGCCGTTCAGCTCTATCCCACTTATGAATTCAGACAATTTTAACTTAGTGATTACAATACAACATTTTTTTAAAAAATGTTATCCGTAACACCAGAGACATGTTTGTAGAAAGCACGGCTGAACAATAAGACAGGCACAATAAGTAAAATCTCAAACCTGTCTTATTACGAATTCTTACAGTTAAACTGAGAAAGGCATTTACTGTTAAACAGCTCTCTCTCGCGATCAATTAACCATCCCCATTTGTTGAAATATCGGACAGCGGAAACAATATGATAAAAAAGGAATTTAAAATCCTGATATGATCGTCGTTGTGATTCATGCACAACTGTTGATGCAGGGCAATACTGGATGCCCAACCCCGAAGCGGAGACACGCCTGGATAAATCCACATCTTCCATATAGAGGAAAAAGCGTTCGTCAAAACCATTTGTGTGATTTAGCGCCTGCTGGCTAATAAGCATGAAGCAGCCAGAAAGTGACGGAGCATAAAAGGGTCGGCTATAATCAGCATGATGAAGCTCGTATTCACTATTCGAAATTTTCATATAGCGCGAGAAAAAGCGTCTCATAAAAAGCTGATTAGGCGTTGGCAACAGCTTACAACTATGCTGAAGACTTCCATCCGGATAAATCACTTTAGGAATGGTCAGTGAAAGGTTATTTTCTTTGGTAAATTGATAGAGAGAATCAACTTCTCCACAGTCAAAGCTGATGTCAGGATTACAAATCAAAATATATTCGCACTGATTTTTATATTCCTGAAAGGCTTTATTATGGCCCGCGCCAAATCCGTTATTATTTACTACAGATAAAACTGAAACTTTCGGATGAGAATAATCACTTAACCAATTACAGTGACAACCATTATCAACGATGCAAACTTTATCAATACTTTTCTCAGCCAGCAATGAATCCAGCGTGCGTGAAATATCCTCATAAGCATGACGATATAGTACAAGCGATGCGATTATTTTCACAAGATTACCAAAATTAGAACTTGTTAAATAGAGCGTAAGAGAAATTCGTCATCTGACCCAGGCGATTTTGATGGTAGACGCCTGAAGCTTTAAATAATTTTAAACGCGCAGGTAACGTGTTGTCCCGGATATGGCGAAAAGCCTCAAAAACAACCCGGTTTTCCGGCGTCATTTCCGCTTTTAACTGCGTCAGAAAGCGGAAATTCACATCATTCCAGTGTCGGTTGCGTCCCTGATGAGCATCGATGAAATTGCTGACCCGCTGTGTCAGGTTCATTCCGTTGCCAATCACATTCGCTTTATGCTGTCGGTATAAGACTGATGGCTCGGGATCAAAAAAGATGTTGCCGCCACAGGCGCTTACGATGAGATAAAGCGCCCAGTCGTGAGCGATCACAGGTAAGTCGAGTATCTTCAGAAAAAGCTGCCGCGCCGCCGCGTTAAAGACCATCGTGTTCCCGCTGGCAATATTTTGCAGTAATGCGTTAGGGAAACCGGGTCTTTTAGCATTAAGCGGCGATAAACCGAGGACCTGATCATGCTCGTCAATTAATCGGGTTCGGGTGCAATAGAGCGCAGGAACCTCTTCGGGCAGAGATTGCAGATACTCAACGGCACGCAAAAGTTTTGCGGGATGCCACATGTCATCCTGATCAGCAAAAGCATAAAAATCTGCTTCTATTGCCGGATTGCCAATCAAAGACTTAAAGTTTTCGCTAAAGCCTTTTTGCGGACCGGCCAGAAGGGTGCAGCTATTTTCTGCACCCGAAAAAACCCGCTCGGTAATCGAGCGGGTATCATCTTCAGATCCATCATCAGAAACCCATAAAGACCAGTTTTTCAATTCCTGATCTTTTACAGACTGCAGCTGCTTCTCTATGAAAGCGGCACCATTATAGGTGCCCATAAGAACAGCAACATGTCCCTTTTGGCCGGTTATTAACATGAGGAACTGTTCTTGAAGTAATCCTGAAACTTTACAACTTTATTACGTGTGCTGCCCCAGGAGTCAAAATTTTCAATCTGCATGAAAAGATGATTTCTGCGCCAGTCATCTTTTGTTGTCAACGAGATGAGCGGTTCAGCCAACTGCATTGGCTTAAGATTAACCTGTAGTCTTGCTAACATTGCCAGAAAATCATTACAGAATCTGTCCACACCCTCGGTTAGTTGTGCATTGATCAGATTATGATCTTTTGATTTCGTCCGGCCAGGATCGGTGACTGGACACACGCCGTTTTTGACAGGTTTATAGCCAATGACCGTATTGTGCGGCGCAGAGAAAAACAGCTCTATGGCCACGCGATTCTCGTAAATCTTGTCCACTAAAGTCGGGCTGGTCGTATCGTTATCAATAAATGCTTTCATTTTTTGATGTGGTGTACGGCGCTTTCTTTCAAAGGTATTGGCAATGCAAAAATAATAGCCAATCACATTTATGTTCATGAATTTCTTAACGGTATGGATAAATGCTTCCTGCGTCGTTCCGCTCCAGCCTACATCTACCATAGCGACTGTATCGCCCTCTTTGATGCCCAGGGAGTGAAGATAGATGAACAATCCCCGACGGTTGCGTTGGCATACCTTAAGAATCTCAGCGCGGAGCGCGATGAGAAACTTTTCGACTAGCTCGTAATTTTCCGGCGCAATGACCAGGTCAGGTGCAACTCCTGCCGAGATCATTACGTGTTCTGCCGGTGGCTCCACACCAATGCGCTCAAGTAATTCCCCTGGGGATAATCCATCTGAACCTGACATCAGGAAAGCAAGGTTCTGGCTGAAGTTTTCTTCATCCATCAGAGACAGGTTGAATGCAATACGTGAGCCCATGAAATAGGAGAACGAAGGCAGCTTTTCCGTAAAATAGCGCGACGCCAATCTTTCCAGTGCATAACCATCACGGGAAACAAACAAGAGTTTATCAACATTGTCTGTCAGGCATTGTTTGCGAATCCACTCAAGAAAGCCCCAGGTCGCGGGTGCCTGGTATTCGTATCCCAGCTGCTGAAATGAACCGGCAGCGACATTATCTGGCCGCAGGGTCCGAATCATGCCGTTGATCAGCGACGAGGCAAGAGGCTGTTTTTTTCCTTTGTTAACCAGATGAGGCGACTGGTAGTGCCAGGCATTGATTCTTTTTTCGCGCGGCTTGATGAAATCGGCCATTTCATTATCACCGATGTGCAACACCTGATGCGGTTCCACCTCGCATTCTGCCAGCAGATAATCAAATATCTCACCCGTATCCCGCTTTGTCGCATTGCGACTTGCAGAAATGTACAATGGGACTTCCGGCATATCATACTTCTTCAACGCCGCACGGAAGAAACCCTCTTCAAGGTACATATCGGAGGTGATAGCGACGGTCTTACCCGATGAAATTAAATCGTTGAAAAAGCCAATAAAGAAAGGATTTGGCTCGACCAGCGCCAGCTCAAGCTGATATTCAGCTTCCATCAGGCTTTCAGTATCGCCACGTGTGCCCAGAAAGTTGTTATAAATATTTCTCAGGGTTATTTCTTTCCTGCCCTCTTTAACCATTTGTGCAAAAGCATTTTTCTGTGCATTGCGACGCAACTGCCTGAAGTCAGGAATAGAAAACTTATTCGCTAACAGGTCAAATGCATCTTCAGGATTGTCCAGCGGGCGAATAAAAAGAGTATCAAAAAAATCAAAAGAGATAACTCTGGCGTCTTTAGCTAAATGACGAAGTGAAATCAGATCCATCTCTTCTTTCGTATAAGCAGGGTTAACAGTGTTATCGCAATTAATCATTTCATGATCTCGAAATTATGTCCGTTAAAAGCAAAGTTGACGTTGTAGAAAGGGTCGTACTGATAGTACTGCGGATGTTTACTGTTTAGACGACTCAGTTCATTTTGCAAACGTCTTACTTTTTCAGCATCCATGTGATCAAGCCCACGCGAAACAGATTCATGATGGATAAGCGTAACCGCCTGACACATAACGTTATAGTAACCGTTTTCGACCAGACGCATACAGATATCAACATCGTTATAAGCGATAGGGAATGATTCATCAAAACCGTTTATTGATTCATATTTTTCACGCGCAACCATCAGACATGCTCCTGTTACGGCGAGCCAGTTATATTCAATCTGATTGCGTAAAAAATAGCCGGGGTGATTTTTATCCTGACCGATATAGGCATGAACAGGGCCGGTCTGAAGATTAAGAACTCCGGTGTGCTGCATAGTCTGCCCATCAGCATAGACCAGTTTAGCGCCAACAGCCCCCACATGTTTTTGCTGAGCGTAACCACCCATTCTGTTCAGCCAGTCGTCCTGCAGGACTTCAGTGTCATCGTTGAGGAAAAGTAACAGGCTACCTTCAGAATGGGCAACGCCGATGTTATTCAGCTCAGAAAAATTGAAAGGCTGGTCGTGTCTTATGACAGTGGCAAAGCGTTGGGACTTGAGTTCATCAAGATACGCAAGCGTATCGGGCTTCTGAGATCCATTATCAACAACAATAATCTCGTAATGGCTCCAGCGGGTTTTACTGCGGATTGAATTAATGCAGCGCGCGAGCACGTCATGATTATCCCGAGTAGGGATGATGATTGAAATCAGGGTATCCGGACGGAGATCATAATTAACGCGGAAATATCCATGATAGCCAGGTAGCTCTTCAACAGTCCCCTCAATACCACGTCGCTTCAGCGCATCTTCACGTACCGCTTTAGAAGCGGCTAAGACATAGGGCTTAGCGGTGATATCAGACGCGACCGAGGCCGGGATGATGCGCCAGTGATACAGAATTTTCGGAATGTGCGAAATTTTCTGCGTTATCTCACTTAATCTGAGAATGAAGTCCCAATCCTGACAACCATTAAATTCTGTCCGTAATCCTCCCAGTTGGCGGGCAGTGCTCAGGCGAACACAGGCAGCATGGCAGGTATACATGGTGCCCATCATAGTATCTGGCGACCAGTCAGGTTTGAAGTGAGGCTGAGAATAGTTACCTTCCGGCGTAAATTTATCCTCATCACTATAAATAAAATCAGGATCTTCTTCGTTGATGCATTTTACAAATTCGAACAGGCAATCCTGCGTTAACTCATCGTCATGATCCAGGAAGACAATATAATCACCGCTTGCATTCTCTATTGCAACGTTAGTTGCGCCAGCAATCCCCTGGTTTTTTTCCATGTGAATGACTTTGATTCGGGGATCTTTTAAAGCGTCGAGAGCGGGTGCAGTCTCCTCATCAGGACTGCAGTCGTTAGCCAGCACTAATTCCCAGTTGTCATACCATTGATCTTCTACCGACTTAACCATCAATGCCAGCAGGTCAAGTGGCGTATTGTAGATAGGAACAATTATTGAGAAAAGCGGCTTGACCTCAAACTCATTAAGAACATCTTTAAAATAATTTGGCTTTTGGGCCGGAATGTAAACGTACTCATCCGGACGATCAGAGAATGAATAGGTTCCATTATTACTATGCGAAAGGAAGACTGGCTGAGTCCCCTTACTATTATTGATAATAGTCTGTTCATATAGAGCCTGGTTAAAGGCAGGGTGATGCCTGAACCATGCAGGACGCACTTTCATAGCGACTTTTAACGCTTTTTCTTTGTATCGCTCTGGCAACTGCATATAGACGCTTCGCGAGACTTCTCTCACGCGTTTTTTTAAACCACTGTTAGTAGACGTGGCCTGTGCAATAACCTTACCTGATTTTACTTTTACTCTCTGCCCCAGATAAAACATCCTGAAAAAGATTCTTTTTACTGGTTGCCTAATCTTTAATGGAACCCGGCGGCCTGCAACACGTAGCGGAGCGGAAACTTTCCAGCTGGCAGAGTTCAGAATGGTTTCGACATCATGTCGATACGTGTTCAGAACATGGCACTGATGTTCATAAAGGGCATGAATCTGATTTAACTCTTCCTGCAGCCGACTGGCACGTTCGCTCTCATTTTTCAGCGATTCTTCCAGATTTGTAATACGGAGCTGATTTTGATCGTTGATGTTTTTTTCGTGGCTTCTCAATGAATTGAGATCATTGAGGTCAGTCCAGTATTCAGCACGAACAGAAAGGGAAAAACCTTTGAGCATTGTATAAATATCTTCAGCATCTTTGTACTGAATTTTCGCCAGAAACGCTGACTCCTGCTTCAGATATTTTCGTGATTCAGCACTTGAGCATGAAAAGCCCATAGCATTTAACACCGCTGTCGTCAGCTCAGCAATGTTGTTGCTATTACAGTTTCGGCTATTGCCAGCAGATGTTACTCGTAACAGGGAATGATAGATACCGCGATAGGCTACATACCCCAGCGTAATGGTCTCGCCAGCCTGCCACTCCTGATCAAAGAAAACAAATTCACCATTGTCTTTTCGGATTACATTAAAGGGCAAGGCATCCAGGTAAGAGTCAGGCAGAACAATATCTTTATCTGTTTCCAGCGGCACCTGCGCTTTGAGCTGAAGCTGATCAAGCCAACCTTTAGCCCAGGCCGCTAATTCTTCAATACGCCAGTGGGGACGATTAATAATGCGTAAAAGATCGGTCCAGAGAGATTGACCATAAATGAATCTTTCCATATCCGCCGACCTGACATTGCCGTCCTGGCTGGAGCCAGAGAATACAGACAAGCCCTCATCCGTCTGTATAAATTCTACGTTCTTCTTCTTGTCGGCATTTCGTTCATCTGAATAGTAAATAGCCGCCACATTTTCATGAATAACATCCTGTTTAATTGCGCTTGAGACCATCAAAAACGAACTTGAGAGATCAGCAGCAATTTCGTTGTTCCAGATGTTTTTGATGCCCTGCTCAATTGAGAACAGATGCTGTGGAACGATTTGCTTTTCTTTATGCGCGCTTTCCATTGCTAACTGACTCAGCGCTTTAGAGTGCTTTTGCCAGCCCAGTGGGGTGACCACTGTGCACGGCAATTTATAATCAGGTAACGGAATATATTCCAGAGTGTCCTGGAAACCGGCCTTATTCAGTTCATTTAACAGCTCTTTGCGGCCAAACGTGACAACACTTGTTTCGTCATAACTATTGTTAATGCCATACATCGGCAGGTTTACATGGTCTTCGCGAGCGCCTGAAAAATATTTGATACCCAGTTTATTTTCGATGGCAACAAATAATTTCCCATCTTTTTTTAAACGCTTTTTGCACGCCTGTAAAAGTTCCTGCTCACCATTTTCACCCACGAAAACACGTGCGTATTCAAGGACACCAATCAGCAAAACTGCATCGAAATCGCCGAAATCCGGGAGCGTATCGGAAGGTGCGCAGATGACAGTGACATTCGGAAGATCGCGGCAGCGTGAGCGGGCAATCGTTGCGCGACGGAAACTCCCTTCCACAGAGACAACTTCTGCAGCATTCTCGCCCAGGAACCGGCTGATTGCGCCACATCCACAGCCGATTTCTAATATTCTTTTGCCCTTCATCCACTCCTGGAATGGACGTAGCAGGTTCGAACGTACGGGACTAAGGTGATAGGTTGAGGGCCAGTCTACGATGAAGGGTTCTAATTCTTCTGAGTCAACGCTGACGTCTGAGACTTCACTGATTGTTTTGTAGATGTAGTTTTCAGTCTCTTCGCCGTCGCTATACGCAAAATCCTTCATATCTGAGGGCGACCACAGCGCCGTCTTTTCATTTTTCTGAAAACCAGCATCTGATAAAATTTGTTCTAAATTAGCCATTTTCAAGTTTTATTCTCGCGTTTAGATCGGCCAAACCGGTAAAAGTACCCACAGGTCCTACAGGCAAATGAATTGAGTCATAGCGACGGTCATGAGGGATTATTTCGCCCTGGGTGTTACTACTCGCGATACCCACAGAAACAAAATAGTCGCCTTCAAAAAGAAGATTTGGCAACGTTACCGATACGATAAACGATTGATCGGGCTTAGCCTCTTCAACGATCGATACCTCCTGCCACTCACTGTTAGTGTTGTAAACGGTGACGCCTTCTTTAGTTTTGATCGCAAAACCAAAAATAGGTCTAAAAATATAGTCATGACAAATAACTTTAAACAGAAAATTTATGGGCTTTTGGGGTTCAAAGATCCCCGGAAACGCCTGACTATCCTGATCAAAGTGATAGTCATAGATTTCTGCCGCCTTATCTCCCCACCGGTACTCAGAGGGATTGTAATGAGGCCGTTCATCAAACACGCCGTTCAGCCTGAGCTGGCTTCCTGATTTAACCTCTTCCGTTTTTTCCAGATCGGTTTCCCGCTCCAGCCGTTCCTCTTCACCTTTAGCCGCCAGCGCGATTTGCTTATCCACATCGGCACGCGTGCTATCGTTTTCGCGTTTTTTCCCGAAGAGAATATCCAGATAGCGGTTTATGACGTCACGGGGTGCACCACACTCCTGTGTTAAGCCACCGTCAAGGAGTAATGCTCGGTCGCAATGTGTCACGATCTGCTCTGTGGCATGTGAAACAAAGAGAATTGAGGTGCCATTTTGTTTGAGCTTTTTCAGCCGGGCAAAACATTTAGCCTGAAACTTTGCATCGCCCACGGCAAGGGCTTCGTCTACGATTAATACTTCCGGTTCAATCTGAGCCTGAACAGCAAAAGCCAGTCGGACCAGCATGCCGCTTGAATATGAGCGAACGGGAGAATGGATGAAGTGACCAATATCAGCAAACGAAAGGATGTCATCAAGTCTTGCTTCCGTTTCCTCACGGGTTAATCCCATCAGGGACGCATTGAGGTAAACGTTTTCAAGTCCGCTGAAGTCACTGTTAAAGCCTGCACCCAGCTCCAGCAGCGCGGCGACACGCCCGTTAACGGTGACATTCCCGGATGTAGGCGTTAATGTCCCGGCGATAATCTGAAGTAACGTAGATTTGCCTGAGCCATTTCGTCCAACTATCCCCATTGTTTCACCCTTTGGTAAAACAAAAGAAACATCTTTTAAAGCCCAAAAATCTTCATGGTAAGCACGGCTTTCACGCCGCACAACCCGGT
>Ga0209371_1000965_pt1 | contig 22326 bp, 26 predicted proteins | sample AgamicAtAmrz_FD_187165 | JGI IMG/M metagenome (GOLD analysis project Ga0209371, IMG submission 187165) | Agave microbial communities from Guanajuato, Mexico - At.Am.rz (SPAdes) (version 2) | ecosystem: Host-associated > Plants > Roots > Rhizosphere | place: Guanajato, Mexico | collected 2012-06-07
ACGGCGTTGTGCTGCTAACGGCTGGCATTGATACGCAGGACGGGCGGTTAGAGGTTGAGGTGAAAGGCTGGGGCCGCAACGAGGAAAGCTGGTCCATTGCCTACGACGTGATCGAGGGCGACATGGACACGCCAGAGCCGTGGGCGCGCCTTGATGCGTATCTGAAACAAGTCTGGCGGCGCGCAGATGGGCGCGGGTTTCCCATTATGGCGGCCTGTATCGACTCCGGCGGCCACCATACGCAGGCGGTGTACACCTTTGCAAAAGAGCGCATCGGACGACGCATCTGGGCGATTAAGGGCGAATCAGCCCGCAACGGCAAGCGTTCCCCGGTATGGCCGAACCAGAAGCCGTCTAAGCGCAGCAAATCGGCGTACCGTCCGATCATTATCGGCGTCAACGCCGCGAAAGATGCGATCCGTAACAGGCTGCATCTGGACCCGCCCGCGCCGGGCGAACGGCAGGCCGGTTACATGCACTTCCCGGCGGACCGCGATCTTAACTACTTCAGCCAGCTACTGGCCGAACGTTCGGTCGTCAAACGGTCCGGCGGCTATCCGTACCGCGTATGGGAACTGCGACCGGGCCGCGCCAACGAGGCGCTGGACTGTTCGGTTTACAACTACGCGGCGCTGCACGGCCTGATGCACTCCGGGCTGAAATTGAACGCGCTGGCTGACAGCGTGGAAGCCAACCCGGACAAGCTAATAGCCGCCCCGGCGGTTGTCGAGCCTAAGCCGAGCTTCCAGTTGCCCGGCGTGATCCTGCCGGAAGAAACCAGAGAGCCGCGCAAGCGCCGCCACAAACGACTCCCGTCATAAGGCTAACCCATGCAAACACCCAATAGCGGCCTGCTGGCCGGGATGAGTCGCGACCAGTTGCAGGCGATGTTAACGCAGGCACAAGGCGCGCTTATCGAATTACAGATGGGAAAAAAGGGCGTCTCGTTCAGCTATTCGCAGGGCGACGGCACCCGTTCGGTAACTTACCAGCCAACCAGCGTCGCTGACGTGACCGCGCTGATTATGCAGCTGCAGCGCGCGTTAGGGATTGGCGGCGGACGGCGTCGTCGCGTGAGGTTCCGTTACTGATGAAAACGAACGACGTCCGCATCCTCGGCGCTAACGGGCAACCGTTGCCGCCGTCACGGCCTAAATACGGCGCGCTGAACGGGACCGGGCGCGTTCCGTATGACGCCGCTGACACGTTCAGCGATCAGATGGCTGACTGGCAGCCGCCGCTCTGGTCCTCTGATAACGAAATCAACATCTACCGGGACCGGATGGTATCGCGTATCCGCGATATGACCCGCAACGACGGCTGGGCCAGCGGCACGGTAACGCGCATTCTGGACAACGCCGTCGGCGCGGTATTCCGCCCGATTTTTAAACCTGACTATCGCTACCTTGCGCAGCTGACCGGCAATGCCGGTTTTAGCGCGGAGTGGGCCGCAGAGTATTCGCGCTACATGGACGCTATGTGGCGAACGTGGGCCGACGACGAAGGGCGCTGGTGCGACATGGAGCGCAAGCAAACCGTTTCGCAGATGCTGCGCCTTGCCCTGCGTCACAAGCTGGTCGACGGCGACAGCCTCGTGCTGATGCACTACGACACCGCGCGCCTCGGTTACGGCCAGGCATCGTTCGCCACCATGATGCAGGTGATTGACCCGGACCGCCTGAGCAACCCGCAGCAGGTTTACGACATGCTGGACATTCGCGGCGGCGTGGAAATCGACGCGAACGGCGCGCCATGCGCGTATCACATCCGCGAGGCGCACGTTGGCGACTGGTACGCCGGTGACAAAACGATGACGTGGAAGCGCATCCCGCGTGAAACGTCGTGGGGCCGCCCGATTGTGATCCACGACTATGACCACGAACGCGCTGGCCAGCATCGCGGTATCAGTATTTTTGCGCCCGTGGTTCAGCGCCTGAAAATGCTGATTAAGTACGACCAGACGGAGCTGGAAAGCGCCATCCTGAATGCCATGTTCGGTGCGTTTATCCAGTCGCCTTATGATCCGGCTATGGTTGAGGAAGCGCTGGGCGAAGGTGACAGCCTCGGTGCCTATCAGGAAGATCGCATCGACTTTCACAAAGACCGGCGCATCTCGCTTCACGGCGGCGCGGGTATGTCGATTCTGTTCCCCGGTGAAACGGTCAACACGATCAACGCCGCGCGCCCGTACAGCAACTTTTCGGTGTTCCAGGACGCATTCCTTCGCAACATCGCCGCGCAAACCGGCCTGTCCACGCAGCAAATCACGCAGGACTGGTCGAGCGTTAACTATTCATCGGCCCGCGCCGCCATGCTGGAAGCGTGGAAGACGCTCACCCGCCGCCGTCATGAATTTGCCATCGGAACCTGCCAGCGCATCGCGACCTGCTTTGTTGAGGAAATTCACTCGCTCGGCGGCGTTCCGCTGCCAGCCGGTGCGCCTGATTTTCTGGAAGCGCGCACCGCTTACAGCCATGCCAAATGGATTGGACCGGGCCGTGGCTGGGTAGATCCGGTGGCAGAGAAAAAAGGCGCAATTCTCGGTCTGGATGCAGGGATGTCCACGCTGGAAATGGAAACCAACGAGAACGTCGGCGAAGACTACGAGCTCCTGCTGGAGCAGCGCGCCGTGGAAATTAATCAGATGCGCCGCCTCGGCCTTCCACTGCCTGAATGGGCGGCGGTGGAAGAACCGGCCAGCCAGACCGTCACCGACCCGGAGGAAAAATGAATCTGCCACTTTTAGCGCAGCGGATGTTTAACACGCCGCTGGCGCTTCACCCGGCCAAAGCCGAAGTGGCGATGGCCGCCCTGTCTGAACGGTTCGGCATCACCCGGATCAGCGCTTCGGATTGGTTAGGCGATGAGGACCGCGAATCGTTCAGCCGCAAGGGCCGCGACACTGGTTACGACGTTGTCGGCGGGATCGCCATTGTGCCGGTACAGGGCACGCTTGTGCAGAAGCTGGGCAGCCTGCGCCCCTACAGCGGTATGACCGGCTACGACGGCATCCGCCAGGCGTTTCTCACCGCGCTCACGGATGACGCGGTTAAAGGGATCATGCTGGACATTGACTCACCCGGCGGCGAGGTTGCCGGTTGTTTCGATCTGGTAGACGAGATTTATCGCGCACGCGGCACGAAGCCGATCTGGTCCGTGCTCACTGAAAGCGCCTATTCAGCCGCTTACGCCATTGCCAGCGCCGCCGACCGGATTGTCGTGCCGCGTACCGGCGGCGTCGGTTCGATTGGCGTGATCGTGATGCACTGCGACTGGACACAAAAGGTCAAGGACGACGGGTTAGCGGTCACGATCATCAATTACGGCGACCGCAAAGCCGAATCAAACCCCTATCGAAAACTGAGCGAGCAGGCCCGCGACGCTATCCAGCAGGACGTGGATGCGATGGGCGAGCTGTTCGTGAACACCGTGGCCCGCAATCGCGGGATCGCTTTCAAAACCATTCGCAAGACGCAGGCCGCGACGTTTCTCGCCGCCGAAGGCGTGGAGCTGGGGCTGGCTGATGCTATCGCCTCACCGGACGCCGCGTTCCGCGACTTAATTGCACTGACCGGAGACTGATATGTCATTCCCGCAAAAATTTGCACACCTGCTGGGCATCAAGCCCAAAGGCGCGAAGGCCGAAGACGACGAAGAAAAAGCGCGTGGCCGCGCCGAAGATGACGACCGCGAGGAAGAAGCGGAAGACGACGACGAAAAGCCGCAGGGCCGCAAGGCGAAGGGCAAGCGCGCCGAAGACGACGACGACGGCGAACGTGCCGAAGACGACGACGAAGAGGCTGAAGAGGACGACGACGAGCCGAAAAGCCGCAAGGCTAAGGGCAAGCGCGCCGACGATGACGGCGACGAAGCCGACGCCAAAGCGCGTGGCCGCGCCATCGAGCGTAAACGCTGCGCCCGCATTTTCGGCAGCAAAGCCGCAGGCATTCGCCCGGATATGGCCGCCTCGCTGGCGTTCGGCACTGACCTGAGCGCCAGCGCTGCCATTGCGCAGCTGGAGCAGGCCGCCGCGTTCGGCGCACCGCAGGGCGCGCAGGGCGCACGTATGTCGCTCGATGAACGTATGCGCAGCGAACAGCAGCACCGTGTTGGCAAGGATGCGGCAAAGCCAGCCGCTACCGGTGGTAACGCGCTCGTTGCACAGATGACCGCTCTCTATAACCAGTCTCAGGGATCTAAATAATGACCACCGTTAATTCTCTTGGCCAGAACCAGTGGCAGCCCGGCGCGCGCTCGGACGCCTTCATTCCCGATCAGCTGATTGCCAGCCAAAGCCCGCTGATTGTCACGGACGACATTACGGTTGCCGCCGGTCATACCTACAAACGCGGCACTATCCTCGGTCGCCAGTCGCTGAAATCCGTTGCAGTAGCTGCCGCCAGCGGTAACACCGGCAACGGCACCGTTGAGGTAACGCTCGGTACGGCGGCAGAGGTTGGCGCTTATACGCTGACCGCAACCAGCGCCACAGAGTTCACGCTGAAAGACCCGACCGGCCTCGAAGTCGGGACCGTGACCGCAGGCACGGCGTTTAGCAGCAACCAGCTGGCACTGACCGTGACCGCAGGCGCGACCGCGTTCGTGGCGGGCGACGTGTTTACCGTGACCGTTTCCGCCGCCGCTGGCACTTATGTGCTTAGCGTGCGCACCGCGACCGACGGCAGCCAGAACCCCAGCGTTGTGCTGGTCGATGACGTGGATTCCACGGGCGGCGCAGTCACTGCAGGCGGTTATTTCCAGATTTCGGCGAACGTGAACCGTGTCACCTACGACGACAGCTGGACCATTGACGACCTTAAAGCGGAGCTGCGCGGCAAGGGCATCTTCCTGCGCGACAGCCTGAGCGCCACGCCGGTTTAACCGGCAACCCTTTGTAATTCCCTGAATGCGAATTTATGCCCTTAACCGGGCAGGGATTCGCACGCACAAATTTTGCCCGGCGGTTGCCGGGCTTAGCGAGATCTTATGTCCGACGTAAACATCGATATTTTCACCACCGCCACGCTTGCGGGCGTTGTTCCAAACCTTATGACCTCTCAGAACTGGATGCTCGACCGCTTCTTCCCGAACATCGTGGAAAGCCAGTCGGAAGAAGTCGCCATCGACGTTGACGTGGGTAAGCGCCGTATGGCCCCGTTCGTGTCGCCGCTGGTGCAGGGCAAGCTGGTCGAGTCGCGCCGCATTCAGACCAACACCTTTAAACCGGCGTACATCAAAGACAAGCGCGCGCCGGATCTGCGTAAACCTATCCGCCGCCAGATTGGCGAGCGCATTGGTGGCAGCTTTACCGGTGCAGAGCGCGCCATGCTCAACATTCAGTTTGAAATGGCCGACCAGATCGACATTCTGAACCGCCGCATGGAATGGATGGGCTGCTCGGCGCTGACCAGCGGCACCGTGACTATCAAGGGCGAAGGCTTCCCGACCACCGTGGTGGATTTTGGCCGCGACCCGGAGCTGACCATTACCCACACCGGCTCGGATAAATGGCCGACCAGCGTCGCCGACGGTGCGAAAAATACGCAGCCGTCCGACGACATCGAAGAGTGGCAGCAGCTGATTCTGAAAAAATCCGGCGCGAAGGTGACAGACATTATCTTCACCCCGTCGAGCTGGAAGGCGTTCAAGCTGGATACCACGCTGGAAGGCGCGATCATCTTCCCGGCCATGAACCCGTCCGGGAACATCATCAACCCCGGTCCGCAGATTGAGAACGGCGCGATCTACAAGGGCCGCTGGGGCCAGTACGACCTCTGGTTGTACAACGACTGGTTCGTAGACCCGGACACTGACGAAGAAGAGCCGATGCTGCCGGACGGCTGCGTAATTATGACCGGCGCGGCCCTGATGGGCACCCGCGCGTTCGGCATGATTATGGACCCGGCGTTCAGCTATGGCGCACTGGCCTACGCACCGAAAACGTGGATCGAGCAAGACCCGGCGCAGCAGATTCTGCTGATGCAGTCGGCTCCAATCGTCATTCCGAGCCGGGTTAACGCCTCACTTTGCGCGACCGTGGTGTAACGCATGGCGGCCCGTAAATCCTCAGCGGCTGAGAAGGCCGCTGTAACCGCCGCTGAGGCGTCCGAAAGCGAAACCCCGGCAACCACAGGCGAAGCGGCAGAAAACGCCGCTGTGGCCGATTCATCCCCTAATCTGAGCGCATCCGGCGACGGCGGCACCGTTGCCGTTGTCGTGCTGCCTAAAAACACCCTGCGCCACGACGGCCAAAAGTACGCGCCACACGCCAGATTGCATCTGCCGGCCTCCGATGTTCCGCGCCTCGTTAAGCGCGGGATCGTGGTAACGGTTGAACAGGCGCTTGCAGAAGCGCTGGCACAGGAAGGCGTGTCGGTTTCCGTCCAGGACGGCGTGCGCATCGGGCGCGGTTAACGATGATTGACTGGGATCAGGAATTGCTGGCCCCGCTGCAGGAGACGTTCGGCGAGCCGGTGAATTACCGGCCCGCCGGTTCGGCAGCATATGGCATCACCGGCATCTTTGACCGGGCCTACACGCAGGACGTTGAACCGCTGGACGACGACGACCCGACGATCAACACCACGCACCCCGTGCTGGGCGTTCGCGACTCGGTGTTTCGTCAACCTCCGCAGCAGGGTGACCGCCTTTACATCCCGCGCGTGGCGCAGCTGTTTGTCGTAAAAGACGTGCAGCCCGACAGCCACGGCGGCTCCAAACTCGTTCTTAACCGCGTAAAAACCGCATGAACTCCGCAATCATTCGCCAGCTGACGGTGGCGGCCCTGAAAGCCGCTGCCACAGACGCGGGCGACCGCGTTTACACGCCGCGCGACTGGCCTACCCGCAGTGCAGATTACCCCGCGCTGCTGGTCCAGACGCCTTTCGACCAAAAACATTCGATGGGGCGAAATGCCCCGCAATTTACCAGCGTGACCACGGTGCGGATCACCGGTCGCGTGGAAGCCTTCGACACGGAAGACGCCGACAACGGCGCGCTGCTGGCAGAGGAAGCGCTGGAGGCGCTGCGCCTGCAAGTTGAGCAGGGCGTGATAAACAGCTATGAGCTGACCCGCCAGACGCAGCAGTACAAGGAAGTGCGATCAACCATTGATGTCGATTCAAGCGGCGAAAGCCACATAGGCCAGCTGCTTTATGAGATCGACGTTGAATATTTTCAGGGGCCGGATGATTTCTTCCCGGTTGAAGCCACGCCGACCACAACCTTCGCGCTCCGCCACAAAGAACCCGACGGCACGACCCAGCCCGGCTTTGACGCCAGCCTGAACACCTAACGAGATCCCCAAATGAAACTTAAACCCGCCGCCGGGCGCGCAGTGCGCGACCCGGTAAAAGGCACGCTTTTGCCCGCTGATGGAGCAGAAGTAGTTATGGACATTTTCTGGCGTCGCCGCCTGCGCGACGGCGACGTAGTGGAAGTCACGCTGGACGTGATCGACACCGGCACGTCAATGACGGACGACGTTGGCACGGCAACCGCCACGACCACCACGGATAGCACCACGACCACCACGGATAGCACCACTACGGACGACACCACGACCAGCACGGAGGCGACCAGCTAATGACCATCGCGTTTTCCAATATTCCCAGCAACCTGCGCGTCCCGCTGTTTTATGCCGAAATGGACAATTCGCAGGCCAACAGCGCGACGGCTTCACAGCTGACGCTCATCATTGGGCAGCAGCTTGACAGCGCCACGCTGAGCGAGCCAGGCGTGCCGTTTCTGGTTTCGTCTGCGTCAACCGTCGGCGGGCTTTGCGGTTATGGCTCAATAGCTCACGCCATGATGACGGCCTATCTGAAAAACGACACCGCCGGGGAAATTTACCTGCTGCCCATTGCTGACGGTTCCGACACCGTAGCGGCCACCGGCACGATTCTGGTTTCTTCCGCCGCCACGGCCAGCGGCACGCTTTCGCTTTATATCGCGGGCAAGCGCGTCCAGATTGCCGTGACCACAGCCGACACGACGACTTCGACCGCCGCCGCACTGGCCACCGCGATTAACGCCGATACGGCACTGCCGGTAACGGCATCGGCAGCGGCTGGCTTAATTACCGTAACGGCCAAAAACAAGGGCGCTCACGGTAACAAGATCGATATGCGGCTCAACTACCTCGGTTCGGCTGGCGGCGAAGCTACCCCGACAGGGCTGACCCTGACAATTACCGCGATGGCCAACGGCAGCGGCACGCCGTCACTTGATGACGCGCTGGCAAACCTCGGCGACAAGGCGTTTGACTTCATCATCAACCCTTACACCGACACCACTTCGCTGGATTCCGTTAAGTCGCTGCTTTCTGACAGCACCGGCCGCTGGAGCTATGCGTCGCAGCTTTATGGGCATTCGCTGGGCATGATTGCCGGAACCTATGGCGAGCTGACCGCCGCAGGCGAAGCCCGCAACAACCAGCATGAGTCGCTAATTGGCGTTTACGACTCACCGACCCCGCCGTGGGTATGGGCAGCTGCCGCGTATGGCGCAATGGCCACGAGCCTTCGCAACGATCCGGGCCGCCCGGTTCAGACGCTAACGATCTCAGGCGTTCTGGCACCGCCATTATCTTCACGTTTCGGCCTGACCGAACGCAACAACCTGCTTTACAGCGGCATTTCCACCGTAACGGTGCAGGACGACGGCACGGTAGCGCTGGAGAACGTGATCACCACGTACCAGACCAACAGCTACGGCGACGCGGACGACTCCTATCTGGAGATCGAAACCATGTTTCTGCTCATGTACGTGACGCGCTATCTGCGCTCCGTGGTGACCTCGAAATATGCCCGCATGAAGCTGGCGGCCAACGGCACGAAGTTTGCCAGCGGTTCCGCGATCGTTACCCCGAACACCGTGCGCGCAGAGCTAATCGCGCAGTACACCACGCTGGAATACAACGGCTACGTGCAGGATTCCGCAGGCTTTGCTGCCGGGCTGATTGTTGAGCAGAACAGCAGCAACCCGAACCGCGTCGACGTGCTATGGGACGGCGTGCTGATTAACCAGCTTCGCGTGTTCGCGCTTCTCAACCAGTTCCGCCTGCAGGCGTCTTCATAAGGGATTATTAAATGGCTGATACCACCAACCGCCTCGCCGGGACCGCGAACGTCACCATCGACGGCCTGACCATCATGGTCGCCGGAAATTTCAAATACAGCCCGTCAACGGTGAAGCGCGAAACGCTCACCGGTATGGACTCGGTGCACGGCTATAAAGAGACGCCGGTCCCCGGCTTCATTTCATGCCAGGTGCGCGACAGCGGCGGCACGACCGTCGCAGATTTCAACAGCCAGACCAACGTTTCCGTCGTTGCCGAACTGGCGAACGGCAAGACGATCATCGGTTCCGGTTTGTGGACGGTTGACGCGCAGGAAGTGGACAGCGGCGACGCTGTTTTCGACGTGAAATGGGAAGGTTTATCGGTAACGGAGAGCTAATCAATGGCAGACATTAACGCAAAGAAACAGGAGGCAGCGCCAGAGCTGCCGGAGGAGCTGGTTATCGAGCTTCATAAGCCGATCACCAGTTTTAACCAGCAGGAAGCGTGGCAGGAGGTGCGCCTGCGCGAGCCGTTCTATCACGAGGTTTCTGCCTTCTATAAAGAAAGCGAGAAGACCAACCCGCACGACGCGATGGCCGGGCTGATGGCGAAAATTTCGGAGGTGAATCAGGTAGCGATCACCAAATTACCGATCCGTAAATTCCGCGAAGGGCAGGCGTATTTACTCGCTTTTTTGAACTGGTTCCCAGCCTCAGCTACTGGCTAGACAAAATAGCGGAGGTTTCCTACTTCTACACATGGGGGCCGGATCACGGCTTCCGTATGTCATGGAGCAGGTTGCTGTACTGGGAACAGCAGGGACACCGGATCAACAAAGTAAAGGCGGCAGCAGCTAATGGCTAATCGTTTTGATATTGAATTACACGCAGACGATCAGGTATCGGCGGCGATTAAGAAAATCGACGATCAGGTCAAGGCGCTGCAACCCGGACTGGATAAAACCGGCGACGGCCTGAAGTTTGGCGGGCAGGAAACCCACGACGGCCTGTCCGGGATTAATCAGCAGTTTGAACAGCTGGGGCGTTTTGCAAAACAGAACGTTCAGTTCATTGGTGATATGGTCCCGCCGCTGCGCAATTTCACCGGCATGGCCGGGAAGATTGGCAAACTCGGTCTGGCAGGCGGTGCAGCTTACGCCGCCGGGAAAGGCGTACAGGCGCTGGGGCGGCAGTTGAGCGAGGCATCCGACGATGCCTACAGCTTGCAGACCGCCGCAGAAAACGCCGGGATGAGTGTAGAAAATTTTTCCCGCATGAGCGGTGCTATGCGCCTGCTGGGAACAGACGGGGCGACCGCGCGACAAAGCGTCGAGGGGCTTTACAAGACGTTCAACGACGGCCTGCAGGGCCGCAACAGCGCCGTGCTGGCCGCCATGAACCAGATTAACGCGCCTATCGTGAAAAAGGCCGATGGCACTGCAGATGTGCTGCAAACGATGGAGCGTCTCGCCGAAATCTTCCCGAAACTTTCTGCCAACCGGCAGAAAACAATCGCCGAAGCGCTGGGCCTGAATGATGACACCTTGCAGCTGCTGCGCGAGGGTGCACGTTACAAAGACCTGCTTGCCAAATCAGATTCTGTTGGCCTGACGGTTGACCCGAAGATAAATCAGCAGCTGACCGGCCTGAATCGTGCGCTGGCGGAAACCAGCGCGACATGGGATGGCCTGAAACAGCGCATGGAACAGCGCATAGCGGGCAAGATGCTTTCTGATGGTTCCGTTGTATCAGGGATTAAGGGGATCGGCGACGTTATGGAGCACGGCGTGAACGCGATCAGCGTCGGTCACGCGCTGGGCTTTAACACCGGCAACGACGCCGACATGATGCGCCGGGCAAAGGATGATAAGGACTTTCTTGCCACGCTGACGCCGTTTGAAAAGCGCCGTCTGGACTGGGGCATTATGACGGCGCAGGACCGGGCGAAATATCAGGTTCGCTACGGGCTGGGCGATAAGGCGAATCAGTTGCTGGCCGATACGCAGGCCGCTGCGAAAGACGCCGACCCCGTACCGGGCAGCACGAAGGTGGACCCGACCGCGCTATCAGTTGCCAACAACAACCCGTGGAACATTAACTACGCGGGCCAGAATGGCGCTGTTCCGGCGGGGCGCTTTGCGCGGTTTTCTACGCCGGAAGCGGGCGTTGTCGCTGCTGACCGGCAGTTGCAGCTTTACTACAGCGGTAAGTCGCAAAACGTCGATCACCCGTTGCGCACGCTGTCGGAAATCATCAGTAAAGCCTCGCCGCGGGCGGATCGTAATAACACGCCAAAGATGATTCAGGACGCCAGCCACGAGCTGAATATCGACCCGAATGCGCCGCTTAACCTTGATGACGTTGGGATGCGTTCGCGCGTGCTGGCAGCGCTATTTAACCGGGAGGGCAATAACCCGTTCAGTGACACGCAAATTGAATCCATTCTGCGGCAGCAGAGCGGTGGCGGCGCGGTTCAGCCCGGCGAACAGCCGGTACCAAAACCGGCTCCGCTGGTTCCGCCCGCCGTCCCGCAGGCGTCGCCCGCCCCGACGCTGGTATCAGCGCCGCTTGTACCAACCGCGCCCGCACAGCCACAACCGGCAGCCAGCGACCCGACAGCACTGCAGCGCGCCTTTGCGGCAGCGATGAAAGAAAACGGGATGAAAGTCGAGCTAACGCTGATTAACCCGCAAACCGGGCAGCGGCAGACCTTCACCGGCAGCGGCTCAAAAGTCGCCACGGCGATGCAATTCCCCTAACCACTATAGCGAGTAAATCACCCGGCCCCGCGCCGGGTTTTTTGTGTCTGGAGTTTCGAAAATGCCCATTGTTCACGACGCTATTGCAGGCTTGCTCGGCACGTCTGGCGATACATGGGACTGGAACAGCAACCTGCACGCCGCATCGTTCCGTGGCGTGCCGTTCGCCGTTGAACGGGGCGACGCGAAGTTCGGTCGTCGCCTGGCTATTCACGAATACCCCTACCGCGACTCGGTATGGGTAGAAGATATGGGCCGCAGTACCCGACGGATCACCATCACCGGCTTCATTATCCAGAGCAGCCGGGTTTACACCGCGCCGGACGTAATGACGCAGCGAGACTCGCTGGTTGCCGCCGCTGAAATGGCCGGTGCCGGGACGCTGGTTCACCCTACGCTCGGCGAGCTGACGGTAAGCATTCCCGAAGGCGGGCTGCATATCAGCGAAAGCATGGAGGACGGGCGCGTTTTCCGCTTCACCCTAAACGCGGTTGAATCGGGGCTGAAAGTCTTTGCCATCACCAGTTCAGCCGATGCAAAAAGCACCGTTAAAACGTCATGGCTCGCCACCGTCACCACCACCGCAGCAAAATTTATTGCCGAAGTGAAAGGCGACCTGCGTACCGTTACATCGGCAATCAACACCCTTAAAAGCACGGCGGCTTTCTGGACCAGTATGGTCACGGACACCGTGTCACAGGCGACCAACCTTGCCAACGTGCTTAAAAGCACATTCGGGACCACACGTTACGGGCGATACAACACCGGCAGCGTGGGCGGTAATTCGTCCGGCGCTACGACGGCGACTAACGACACGGCAGACACGGACGACTACGACGGACTGGTTGCCAGCAAGCTGGCGGCCTCCATTCAGAACAAAGACGGCATAGACACGGCACTGGCCGCGATTGACGACGCCGGGAGCGTTGACGATTTTGCCACGGCTATCGAGGCGGTATTCGATGAACTGCTCGCGCTCACCGCAGGCGGGATGGATCTGATTAATCTTCTCGACACGCTGGCCGACTTTGAAGACACCACCGTCTATGCCGACACGGCCTCCACCAACATCACCCTGGCGGCCCGGATCTACCTGAACTCCATGAGCGCGGGCGCGATGGCCTACGCCGCATCCCAGTACACCCCGTCCAGCTATCAGGAAGCGATGGACCTGACGCGGCGTGTTGTGACCGTGCTGGATTCCGTTTCGCTTCTGGCCGCTGATAACGCCTACGACGATCTTTATCTCCAGCTGCAGACGCTGCGCGAAGACGTTGTAACCACGCTGGCCAACAACGGTGCCAATCTGGCCCACGTCCAGACCGTGACCTTTGCCAGACCCCTACCGGCGCTGACGATTGCCAACCGGCTCTATCAGGACGCCACCCGCACCGAGGCCGTGGTGAAGATGGCCGATCCCATTCATCCGGCATTCATGCCGACCCGCTTTGAGGCGTTGACATCATGAGCGACGAACTAAGCCTGACCGTAAACGGCAAAGTGCTCTCCGGCTGGGACTCGGTGCGCGTTACGCGCAGCATTGAGCAGCTGCCGTCCGACTTTGAGCTGGGGCTGATGGATTACTACCCCGGCAGCGATGAGAAACAGATTGTGAAGCCCGGCAGCGCCTGTGTGGTGAAAATCGGGGAAGACACGGTGCTGACCGGCTATGTAGACCGATGGGCACCGATGATTTCCCGTGCCCGACACGCGGTGCGTGCCGTAGGCCGCAGCAAGTGTGCGGATCTTGTTGATTGTTCAGCCTACTGGAAAAACAACGTGATCAGCGGCGCTGACCCGCTGCAAATCGCACAAAAACTGGCTTCCCCTTACGGGATCACGGTATCGAGCGACGTTACATTTGGGACCACCGTCCCACAGTTCACGCTCAACTGGGGCGAAACGTCGCACGAAATTATCGACCGGATCACCCGCTGGGCGGCGGTCCTCTATTACGACAAGCCAGACGGCAGCCTCTACCTGACGCGCGTCGGCACGAAACAGGCCGCCAGCGGCGTTAAGCAGGGCCAGAACATTCAGGACGCCGCCTACGAAAGCACACTGGACGAACGCTTTTCTGTTTATACCGGCGTTTCTATGGGCGTTAACCCGATTAACGAAGTGGGCGGCGACTCGGCGTATGAATCAACCACCGTCGCCACTGCGACCGATCCCGAAGCCAGCGCCATGCGCTACCGGAACCGCACCGTTATCGTGGAAAGCACCATGCTCGCCAGCGACAAGGCGAAACAGTGTATCGACTGGGAAATGAACCGCCGCTACGGGCGTTCAAAGCGGCTACAGGTGACCGTGGATAGCTGGCGCGACAGCGCCGGGAAATTGTGGGAGCCGAACACGCTTATCCCGATTTCGCTGCCGGTTTTCGGGCTGGATGACGAACTCTGGCTGCTGGGCGAGGTAACGTTCTGCAAAGACGATCAAGGCACAGTGGCCAAAATGGTCCTCATGCCGCCCGCCGCTTTCAGCGTTGAGCCTTACCAGTTTTACAGCGACTACAAAGAGTTTACCTGATGGAATTATCCCGCCTTTACCGGCAGCTGAAAATGCTGCTGGGGATTGGCCGCGTCACCGGGTTGAGCGACGACGGCGTGATCCAGACCCTGCAATACCGGACCCCGCTCGACGTGCGCAGCGCCACGCCGCGTATGACCGAATTTGGTTTCTCATCAGCGCCGCCGGTTGGCAGCGACGTCGTGGTTCTGAGTTTGGGCGGCGACCGTTCCAGCCAGGTGATTATCGCGACCAACCATAAATCCTACCGCCACACCGGGCTGCAAGCTGGGGAGACGGTCATTTATAACCAGACCGGCCAGTTCGTAAAGCTGACCGCCAGCGGGATCGCGGTGGAAGCCAACGGCCAGCCGGTTACGGTCACGAACGCCACCACCGTCACCATTAACGCCACCGACAGCGTGGTTATGAACACGCCAACCTTGCAGGTAAACGGCGACGTTCTGGCAACGGGAAACATCACCGACAACAGCGGCAGCAACAAAGCGACCGTGAAGCAGCTGCGCGACGCCTACGACGGCCACACGCATGTAGTGAAAGGCGTGGAGACGGGCAGCGGTTCCGTTACCTCACAAGTACCGGGAGCGACCGTCTGATGAGCGACATCAAAACCATCTGGAACGCCGACACCGGCCACGGCGACTGGCAGCAGGCCGCTGGCGATCTGGCATCGGGCGATGACCTGCAAAGCGCAATTTATATCAGCCTTTTTACTGACCGGCGGGCCCGCGAAGACGACAGCTACGATGGCGACGACCGCAAAGGTTGGTGGGGCGATTCTGGCGCAGACTACCAAATCGGATCGCGCATCTGGCTTTTGCGCCGTTCGAAACTCTCCACGGCCGTTGCCAACAGTGCCGCCAGCTATGCGAAAGAGGCACTGCAATGGCTGATTGATGACGGTGTTATCGCCAGCGTTTCCATCACCACGCAAATCGTTTACCCCAGCCGCCTGTACATGGCGATCACCTATCAGAAGCCCGACCGCACCTCTTCGACGGTTCAGTATTACTGGGTTTGGGAGACTTAATTTATGCCGTTCAGCAGGCCAACCCTGACGGAGTTGCGCAGCCGCAACAAATCGTACCTTTTAACAGAACTAAAAACCGTCGGCGCGCTTCTGCGCTTCTCAAATCTTGGCATTATCGGCGACGTTGACGCCGGTATGGCGCACCTACATTACGGCTATCTGGACTGGATAGCGAAGCAATCCAACCCCTATACCGCGACCGATGAATATCTGGCGGCATGGGCGGCGCTGAAAGATGTCTACCGCAAGGCGGCCACCGCTGCGACCGGCAAAACGATTACCTTTACGGGCACGGCGGGCAGCGTTATTCCGGCGGCGACCGTCCTTAATCGCTCGGACAGCTACCAGTACACGCTGGACGCAGAAGTGACGATCAGCAGCACGGGATCGGCCACTGGCAGCGTGACCGCCGTGCTGCCGGACACCAGTACCGATGCTACCGGCGGCGGGGAAGACGGCAACGCCGACGCGGGCACAATTCTGTCGCTCGATGTTGCCCTTGATGGCGTGAACACGAGCGCCACGGCGACCGCTGCGATTACCGGCGGGGCAGACATTGAAGACGAGGAGGTTTTCCGTTCCCGCATGTTGCTGGCCTATCAGGCTCCGCCGCAGGGCGGCAACGATGCCGACTATAAAGAATGGGCGCTGGCCGTTGCTGGCGTAACGCGGGCATGGGTAGTGCCACGTCTTTTGGGTGCGGGAACCGTAGGCGTTTATTTCATGATGGACCCCGACAACGCGGCCAGCAACGACAACAGTTTTCCGACCGGCACAGACGGTTACGCGACCAAAGAGACGCAGTATTCCGGGCAGGTAGCGACCGGCGACCAGCTGACCGTTGCCGACTACATTTACACCAACCGACCGGTGACGGCGACGGTTTATGTCGCGTCACCTATCAAGACCGAGGTGCCATTCACTATAAGCGGTATTGCGACCGCATCAAGCACCGTGAAGGCCGCACTGCAAAAAGCGATCAGCGGCGTTCTCTTCGATAAAGGCGAACCGGGCGGTGAAATTTACCTGACCGACATTATTTCGGCGATTGCCAGCGTAGATGGTACCGCCGGGTTTCTGATGACATCTCCGACGCAAAACATCGTCATGCCAACCGGCGCACTGCCGGTGCTCGGCACGGTAACTTACGAATGAGTAAATTTTCGGCTTCTGATTATCTCGGCGCGCTGCAGGGGCTTATGCCAACCGGCAAGGTCTGGCCGCGAGACGCTGATGGCGTGCAGACCGCCGTGCTGACGGCGCTGGCAAATTCTTATTACCAGTCGGGCAGCGATGCTTACGGACTGATTGCGGGCGCGTTCCCCGGCACGGCTACCACTATGCTGGCCGAATGGGAAAGCGCTTTAGGGCTGCCGGATGACTGCACCGTTGGCGAATCTTACAGCACCTCTGCCCGCCAGCTTGCCGTTGCAACAAAGCTGGCCACGGCGGGCGGGCAGTCAGTGCAGCACTTTATCGACGCGGCCTCGTCGCTCGGCTACACCATCACGATCACGGAGTACCGGCCTGCTCGTGCGGGCCTTTCCCGGTGCGGCGCAAATATCAACGGCAATGACTGGCGCTGGACGTGGCGAGTTAATGCGGCAGATACCACGGTCACCTTTGCACACCCCGGCACGGCGTACTCCAACGACCCGATAGATACATGGGGCAACAAGCTGATGGAATGCCGTCTGAAAGACATGGCCCCGTCCCACACCATCCTCCTCTTTACCTACGACACCGCCGCAGAGGCGTAACGGACGACGCAATGCAAAAAATTAGCTCAATCACAGACACCGCCGACGCGAACGGCGAGTTTACAGACGGCAACGGTGCAAGCGCGGTGCAATCCACGCTTTTACCGGCGGCATGGTTCAACACCATTCAGCGCGAACTAGTGGCGGTTGTTGAGGCAGCAGGGCTGACGCTGGACCCAAACGACGATACGCAGCTGCTTACCGCTCTTAAAGCCCTTTTTACCGCCAAATCTTAACCCCGGCCTGACCCCTGAATAATTTTAGCGCCTTTGCTGGCGAGGATAGCCCATGCAAAAAATCAACGCATACACCACCACAGCCGACGACGCGAACGAATTTACCAACGGCAGCGTGACGGGCGGCCAGTCGCCAACAAACCTAGTCGCCGACTGGTTTAATATGATCCAGCGCGAACTGGTTGCAGTTGTTACAAGTGCGGGCCTGTCACTGGACGTGAACAACGACAACCAGCTGATCGCCGCCCTGACCGGTATGTTTCCCCAGACCAAAAACTATTTTTCTGAGATTGCGGCGAAAGGCAGCGCTGCCGTCGCAGCGGCACAGGCCAATTTAGGCCTGACCGCATCCATCAATGGCCTTTATCCCGTTGGCGCGCCAATTCCGTGGCCGTCTGGCACACTGCCGACAACAGGAACATGGGCTTTCATGCAGGGGCAGGCATTCGATACGTCGGCCTATCCTCAGACAGCGGCGGCTTATCCGTCTGGCACGCTGCCGGATATGCGCGGCTATACCATCAAGGGGACCCCGGCCAGCGGGCGTACCGTTCTCTCTTATGAAGCAGACGGCGTGAAATCGCATACCCACGCGGCCTCGCTGGGCGCAACCAATCTCGGCTCGTATTCCACCACGTCATATGACTACGGGACGAAGAGTACGACCGCCTACGACTACGGCACGCTGGGCACCGCCAGTGCCGGTGGACACCGGCACGAAACCACCACTCTGATGGACTCGTCTTATACGCCATATTACGGCAACTTCGGCTGGCCGAGCGGCGCAATTGGCCTGAAGGCTAACGGCTGGTCTTCCAATCTGTATGCCGGGGCATACACCAACACCAACGGCGATCACTCGCATACGGTTTATGTTGGCGCGCACTCGCATACCGTCGCAGTGGGCGCGCATAGCCACACAGTAACGCTCGGTTCGCATACCCACAGCCTGACGATCGGCTCTACGGGTAACACTGAAAACACCGTCAAAAACATTGCTTTTAACTACATCGTGAGACTGGCCTGATGACCTTCGAATTTTCCGCCGAACACCGCACGCTGCCCGCCTACCACTACGACAGCAAAACAGGCGAATATCTGGCAAGCACCGACGAGGCCGTACCAGCCTACACCGGGCTGCCAGCGAACAGCACGCACATGCCACCGCCCGCCAGCCAGGCGGGTTTTGCCCGCGTGTTCAGCAGCGGAGCATGGAAGCAGATTGCCGATTACCGTGGCACGACCGTCTATGTGAAAGCGACGCGCGAAGCGGTTGTGGTAGCCACGCTGGGCGCTTTGCGTGACACCGTGACCACAATCGCCCCTGCGGGCGATTATGACCAGTGGAACGAAGCGGCTGGCGCGTGGGAAGAAGACACCGCGACGAAACAGGCTGACGAAGCGGTGGCAGCCGCTGCACTACTGCAGGAGCAGATTGCTACCGTCAAAGAACAAAAAGCCGAACTGATGCGGGAAGCAACACTCCAGGTGGAAATTTACTGCGATGCGCTGGCTGATACGGACGGCACGTTCTACCGCCTCATGCTGGCCGCATGGAAGCGCTACCGCGTTGCGCTTAACCACGTCAACACGAGCGAACCGGCCGGAGTTGAATGGCCGGATCTGCCAGACCCGGAGACGATTGCCGCCAGTGCGAAAGAGGCCGACGAACAGGCCGCTGCACAGGCCGCCAGCGCCGCCGAACAGGGCGGAAGCGGCACTGATGAACAGGCATGATAAAAACCGCCCACGCGGCTTGCTGGGCCGTTATTTTTCAGCGGGCGGCTGACCGCCGGTAATGGGGGAAAATCGGCTGGGAATGACGCTTACAAGCGTAGTTAACGGGACGTCGAGAAGTTCACACAGGTGGAGTAGCTCAACAACGTCAAGCCGCCTTTCCAGCCGTTCAACCTTTGATATAAAAGACTGCTGCACACGCATTGCCGTGGCTAATTCTTTCTGGCTTATCTGCTTTGAGCGTCGGATGCGTGCCAGTGTGGCGATTAAGGCGCGGTAATCGTTCGGGAATATTGATGGCATAAATCCGCCCCTTAAATTAACTGAGGCGGACTATGTTTCAAACCGACCAAATAACCCAAAACAGGTTTTTTTGTTAAAACATTAATTCGCGTTGCCGCCCGTCTAAGGGCCAGACTAAAGCGCGATAAATTAACCCAGAACAGGTTATTTTGTAAAAATTGCCATCGTTATCCAGATTATTTAATGATCACCCCTGCTAAAATTCTGGAGGCAGGAAGTTTTACGCTCGCTGAGCGCTAAAAAAAGCCGCAAAAGCGGCTTTATTCTTTTTTCCGTCGCGCGCGGATGTTAGATTACGCGCATTGACGTGTTCTCCTGTCGTGAAAACTCGTTGATCGCCCTTGCGGCTGGCGTGCTGCAAGGGCACCTCTTATTTTCTGCCTACCTTTTTTTCCAGTTCCTTAAACATCTCCTCCACATCCGTGCTGCCGTTAGGCTTGCCCGCTGCTTCCAGCACCATTTCAATCCGGCGTAATAATTCTGGCGCAACTCCGCGCAGAGAGATGTTCACGTTTTCACCGTCATATTTCGCCGTCACACCGTCGGCAAATTTCCGTACTGTAGGCTTCATCTTTTCCGGCTTTGCTTCGTCGCCCGCCGCTTTCAGCACCCTGATAATCAGGTCGCTGGCCAGCGTTTCGCCTGCTTTGCGGTAAGCCTCAAATTCAGCCACGCGGCGCATCATTTCCTCTGCGTGTTCTTCATACACTTTGTGAAGTTCTTCCCCGGCGCGTGCTGACAGTTCAGACGGGTTCGCAAAGAGCTTGATCACCTCAATGGGCAACTCGGCGGTGTTGATGCAGCGCATCATGGTTTTGCGATCTTTTTTCTCAGCCGCCGCCAGTGCGCTGATATTGCCGTCAAACTTATTTTCAAGCAGACGCGTATAGCGGCGACCGCGTTCGTAGGCGCTGGTCTGGCGATAATCATTACCAATCTGCGACAACGCCGCCATTTGTTCCTCGTCCAGTTCGCCGACCAGTACCCGGTAGTCGCTACCGGTTAAAATCGCGGCTTTCCGGCGGCGGCTGCCGTCTGCGACTTCCACCAGCCCGGAAACCTCGCGACCAAACGCCGGGTTTTGCTGCCCACCTGAGACGAACGACGGGATCAAATCGTCCAGTGCTGTTTCGGTTAAAAGTTCTTGCAGGCGTTCGTTTTCACCCCACACAAGCGTTTTGCGTTCGACGTTTCCGGCGGGGATAGTGCGCAGAGTAAACTTCACCTCGCGACCGCATACCGGCAGGGAAATAGTATTGCCGCTTTTCATACCTCCAGCCTGTGCGATTAACTCGTTAACCACCGGGGCCACCGATGCAGGCGTGTCAGGGCTGTTTGTGCTGGCCTTAATTTTGCTCAGATCGAACTGTGGCGCATTACGCATATGCTTGGTCATTATGCAATTTCCTCATTGTTCCAGCGTGGTTTAATCAAACGCTCATAAATTTCTTTGCAGACGGGTTCCCAAATCTGAACCGCGTTGTTCCACGCTTTATTAGTGGACCGCTGGTTCGCGGCTTGTTCGAATACGGTGCGCATACGCACCTGACCTTTGCCAACCTCGTCGGTCACGCGCACCACTTCTTGCAGCACCATGTTGCCAAAGGCTTCGCGCATACATTCCTCCATATAGGGCGACTGGCTGCCCGGCGCGCGGCTGTATTTGGTAATCAGCACGCGCACATCCGGTTCGAACCCGCCCAAATCAACGCCTGCCAGCAAGTCGCGCATGGTCACAAAAAACTGTTGTGCCGAGCTGTAATCGTACATTTCAGCGGGCGTTGGCGTGATAATCACGTCAGACGCGCACACCACGTTCAGCGTGCCGATCCCTAAGTTCGGGGCGCTATCCAGCACCACCACATCGTAATCGTCCCAGACTGACGCGATAGCAGCGCGCAACAATTCATGTGCTGGTACCGGCAGTTCGTCAGCCTTCGCCAGTGGCATCACCTCGCTTTCTATACGGTGAATAGCCAGGCACGATGGGATAATGTCGAGGCTGGGCCAGCAGGTTGGCTTGATCGCATAGTATGCGTCGGTGCGTTCGCCTAAATAGAAAGGCAGCAGCGTGTCGTCGGCATGAATATGGAGGTCCGGCACATAGCCGTGATAAAGCGACGCCGTAGCTTGCGGATCGGTGGCGTCCACCAGCAGCACACGTAACCCTTGCAGAGACAGCCACTGCGACAGATGGACCGCCGTGGAGGTTTTGTACGCGCCGCCCTTGTGGGCTGCGACACCTACCACTACCGGCGGCTGCCCGGCAGGGCGACGCGGTGCAGTGCCAAACACTTCACGCATATGGTGAATCTGTTCAACGGTGTAACCTTCGCGCATCTCTGAAAAGCCTTTTTTAACCATATCCGGCACTGGCAGGCGGCCGTCGTCTTCAGCGGCGCGAATGGTCACCTGACTTACGCCTACCATTTTTGCGACTTCCTGAATGCCCCAGCGGCGCGTAATGGTACGTGCCTCCGGGGAATCATCACCGAACTGATACTCCGCCATCTGCTTTGTCATGGCGGCACTGCGTGAAATACATTCGTTTAACCGTTGTTGAAGACTCATTTTGTTCCCCTGTCGTTTTGCGTGTTTTCATTAAACCAACGTAAAACACGCAAAGCAAGCTGTTTTACGCAAAGTAATGGTAATTCATCACCGCACCGTACTGCCCGAAACCCTGAAAAAATCGCGCACGATAGCTCCTTAAAAATCTGTAGGCGTACAGGGTAACACCCCTAACATTATGATTGTAATCAATAAAAATAGATGCCTGAGCAGGTAACACGCCATGCAGAACAGGCAAAAACACACCCCGCTTTTATCCCCGCTACAAACGCACAAATTGACCATCCTTCTAACGTAACACAATCACACATAAGAAAAGAATAGTAAGTAGTAACGTA
>Ga0209371_1000966_pt1 | contig 22312 bp, 21 predicted proteins | sample AgamicAtAmrz_FD_187165 | JGI IMG/M metagenome (GOLD analysis project Ga0209371, IMG submission 187165) | Agave microbial communities from Guanajuato, Mexico - At.Am.rz (SPAdes) (version 2) | ecosystem: Host-associated > Plants > Roots > Rhizosphere | place: Guanajato, Mexico | collected 2012-06-07
ACGCCCCGGAAACCGCCGCACAGGAAATCGCCTACTGGTTCGCCGAAACCGAAATCGTCGGCTGATTCAAAATCTCAACGGCTTGAATCGCCGTTGCAGGCGATTGCACGAAGCTGCTGAAAAGACTCGAAGAAACGGAGCCGAAAGGCTCCGTTTTTTTTGTTTTGGAGCGCTGCCTGCAAGACGTTGCGTTTCTGCGGAGACCTCACTTCATACTCCGTCACCCCGGACTGGATCCGGGGTCCAGCGCGATCAAGTCCTTGATCGCAAATACTCTTACGCCACGCAGACGCGCGGCTGCTGGATGCCGGGTCAAGCCCGGCATGACGGAAGAGAGGTTTGCCACCCCCTACAGAGAACTGAGCCTAAGGCTGCAATTTTTTGTTAGGACGCCGGACACCCCTGAACCGGCCGCATATCCGTCGTGCCATCCGGTTTGAACACCTCCGGATTGGGCGTATAAAGCGGGCCGACCACCAGCGGCTTGGCGGGAAGAAGCGACTGGTCGGTGTCGGAGCGGATGGTGGTTTCGATGGTCTGGAGAATGTCGCCTTCCGGCCCCTTGATGCGGATGGTGACCTTATAGGGCCGGTCCTGCTTCACGCATTCCACCGGTGGGCTCTGAACCGTGATTTTTTCGTCTTTCGGAAAAATCTTCTCGCGGCTGGTGAGATCTGGACCGCCGCGCGGGTTTTCGAATGTCGCTTCCACCGTGCTGCCATCGCGAACGGGCGCGATGCGCTGAAGCGTCACCAGATAGGTGGCGATGGCGACGCGATAGTTGAAAACGAACATTCGGCCGGAAATCTTCGCCACTTCGCGCGGTTCGTCCCGCTGGCAACCGGAAAGAGCGAGCATTGCCGCAATCGCCAGCAAGGGGAAGGCAATTCTTCTCATGATCGCACGTCCTTCTTCCGGTGATAGTGCCGGCTGGCTTTCTGCCGGTTGCCGCACACAGCCATATCGCACCAGATACGGCTTCTGTTCTTGCTGCGGTCGATGAAAAGCCAGCCGCAATTGCCGCAGATCCGCAGCCGCTCCCGTGTCTCGCCGGCAAGCAGCGAGAGGGCGGAATGGGCGGTGGCGTTGCCGAGGCTTTCGCCAAGCGGAAACATCCGCAGCGCCGTGCCGCAGGCGAAGAGAAACCCGGCCAGCCTGTCGTCGCCATCGTCGCCGCCGGTAATGGCGGCGCGGAAATAATCGTCGACAGCCTCGCGAAGATCGAGAAAAACCACCTGCTTTTCCGCTTCGGGCGCGATGAGCTTGGGAAACCTGTCACGTTCCGCACCGAGCCTTGTGGCCGCTTCGGCAAAGGCCGCGATCTGCGCCGGCACGGCAAAACGGTCGACTGATTTTGCCGCATCCGAGCGCAGGATCACGCTATTGGCGACATCCAGCGCCAATGCGCCGCCTGCGAAACGATGTTCTGTCCAGCGAAAGGTCATGCCGCACATTATAACTGTCAAAATGAGTTTTAACAGTTATAATCATGGCGGGAGGACGCGCTTGGCCTATTTCCTGCAACAATTGCTGAATGCCGTGCCGGTCGCCTCGCTCTATGCGGTTCTGGCCTTTGGTTATGCCATCGCCTTTTCGGTCACCAAACGCGCCGATGTCACCTATGGCGCCATATTCGCCTTTGCCGGCCAGACCTGCCTGTTATTTGCGGATTTCGGCTGGAACCGGCTTTGGCTGGTTCTGCCGGCAACATTGGCGCTCGGGGCAGGGGCAGGCCTGTTCGGTGGACTGTGGGCGGCGGGTTTTGTCGGCAGGGCGGTGATGCGGCCGTTGGCGAAAGCCTCTCCCAATGCGGTGACCGTCGCCTCCGTCGGCGTGCTGATCGCGCTGACCGAAAGCGCGAGGCTGGCCGCCGACACAAGGCAATTATGGCTGCCGCCGCTTCTGTCTCAGCCGGTGCGCTTCTGGGCCGATGGCGGCTTTGCTGTGACCCTGACACCGATGCAGATGCTGAACACGGCAGCCTTCTGCCTACTCATTCTCGCAGGGTCGCTTTATCTTGGCCGTTCCGCTTTCGGCAGGCGCTGGAAGGCGGTCTCGGACGATGCTTTCGCCGCCGCTTTATGCGGGGTAAATGCCGGCCGGATATTTCTCGTCTCCTATTGTGCGGCGGGCCTCGTCGCCGCCATCGCCGGCGTGCTGGCCACATTCTATTACGGCACCATGGATTTCGGGGCCGGTCTGGTCTTTGGGCTGAAGGTGGTGCTGATTTCGGCGGCGGGCGGTTATGCCAGCCCGCTCATCTGCGGCCTTGGGGCCGCCGCCGTCGGCTTTGCGGAAACTTTCTGGGTCGGTTACGGCCCGGCCGCCTGGCGCGATGCGGTGGTTCTGGCGATGCTGGTCGGCTGGCTGATTGTCATGCGCAGCAGGGTGGAAGCGCCCTGAGTCCGGCCCCTATCGCCACTTGTCCTTGGCCGTATCGTCGGTTGTTTTTGCCGCAACCCAGTCGCCCGCCGAGCCATCCTTGCCATGTTCCTTTTTCCAGAACGGGGCGGATGTCTTGAGATAATCCATCACGAAATTGGCGCCATCGAAGGCGGCCTGTCGATGCGATGAAGCTGCGATGACGAGGACGATATTTTCGCCGGTGGCGATCTTGCCGTGGCGGTGGATGGCGGTGAGGCCGAGAAGGCCGAAACGCTCTATGGCAAGTTTGGCGATGCGGGTTATTTCCGCCTCCGCCATGCCGGGATAGTGTTCCAGTTCCAGCGCCGCAAGCGTGCCGCCGTCATCCCGGCAGAGCCCGGTGAAGGCCACGACCGCGCCGATGCTCCTGTCACCTCCCGTCAGCCGGCGGGTTTCTTCCGCAGCGTCGAAATCCTCTGCCTGCACGCGGACCGTCGGCTGCATCCGCTCATCCCCCCGTCATCGGCGGGAAGATGCCGATCTCGCGCGCGCCGACGATGCTTTCATCATGCTCGACATGTTCCTGATTGACGGCGACGCGGATCACATTGGGGAATTCGAAGGCGGCTTCGTAATTTTCACCGCGCGTCGCAAGCCAGGCGATCAGCTCGCCGGCGGTGGTGACGGAGGAGGGGATGTCCAGCTCTTCCTCGTCCGTGCCGATCTTCTCGCGAACCCAGGCGAAATAAACGATCCGTGTCATCAGTCTTCGTCCACGATGTGCTTCAGGCCGGCCTTGAAGTAATCATAGCCGGTATACATGGTCAGCGCCGCCGCGATCCACAGCAGGGTGATGCCCATTTCGGTCGTGTAGGGCAGCACCTTGTCGCCCGCAGGACCCGCGAGCAGGAAGGCGATGGCGACCATCTGGATTGTGGTCTTCCACTTGGCGATGCGGGTGACGGGAACGCTGACCTTCAGCGCCGCCAGATATTCGCGCAGGCCCGAGACCAGAATTTCACGGCAGAGAATGGTGATGGCCGCCCAGAGCGACCAGCCGGCAATGGTGCCGTCCGCCGCCATCAGAAGCAGCACCGAGGCGACCAGCAGCTTGTCGGCGATCGGGTCCAGCATGCGGCCGATATTCGACGTCTGGTTCCAGATACGCGCCAGATAACCATCGAGGAAATCGGTCAGCGAGGCGATGATGAACAGCCACAATGCCGTCCAGCGCGCGAAATCCGAGCTTTCCAGTTTCCCTTCGATGTAAAAGCACAAAACGATGACAGGAACCGCGAGGATGCGGCCATAGGTGAGTAGGTTGGGAATGCTGTATGCGCGCGAAGCCATGGGAAACCTGTCAGTCTAAGATTAGCTGCCTTGATGCCGCCGCCAGGGCATAGCGTCAACATGTGATTATGTTTTTTTAGCAGTTCGCCACGACGGCGCGGCATCAATCGCTGCCGCTCTCGTGGAAGTGATTGTAGATTTGCCGCGCAACCGTCTCCGAAATGCCGCTGACAGCCATCAGATCGTTGAGGCCGGCGCGGGAAACCGCTTTGGCCGTGCCGAAATGCTGCAGCAGGGAGCGCTTGCGGCCCGGACCGATTCCCGAGATTTCGTCGAGCGGATTGCGCACCATTTCCTTCTTGCGCCGCGCCCGGTGCGAGCCGATGGCGAAGCGGTGCGCTTCGTCGCGCATGCGCTGAATGAAATAGAGCACCGGATCGCGCGGCGGCAGCGAAAAATCGCTGCGTCCGTCCACAAAGAAGCGTTCGCGGCCCGCCTCGCGGTCCACGCCCTTGGCGACGCCGATGGCGGTCACGCAGTCGCGAATGCCGAGTTCGTCGAGAATAGCCCGTACCGCCGTCATCTGGCCCTGGCCGCCATCGATCAGGATCACGTCGGGCCAGGCGGGGAAAGGCATGTCGGCCGCTTCTTCCGGTGTCGGCGTCTGCGTCTGCCCACGGTCGGGCTTTCCCTCTTCCTTCAACAGACGCGAGAAGCGACGGGTCATCACTTCGCGCATCATGCCGAAGTCGTCGCCGGGGGTGATGTCGGTCGATTTGATGTTGAACTTGCGGTACTGGTTCTTCACGAAACCTTCCGGCCCCGCCACCACCATGCCGCCCACGGCATTGGTGCCCATGATATGCGAGTTATCGTAAATCTCGATCCGGCGCGGTACATAAGAAAGACCGAAGGTTTCCGCAAAACCCTTCAGCAGCCGCGCCTGAGACGAGGTTTCCGCCAGCTTGCGGCCATGCGCCTCGCGGGCATTGGCGAGCACATGGTCGGTGATGTCCTTCTTCTCGCCGCGCTGCGGCACGCTGATGGTAACCTTGTGCCCCGCTTTTTCGCCGAGTGCCGCGGCCAGCAGCTCCTGCTCCTCCACCGTTTCGGAAAGCAGGATTTGTTTCGGCACCGGCTTGTCGTCGTAAAACTGCGCCAGGAATGCGTTGAGAATTTCCGAGCCGGCGAGCGATGGGTCGGCCTTGGGGAAATAGGCGCGGTTGCCCCAGTTCTGGCCGGTGCGGAAAAAGAACACCTGAATGCAGGAGATGCCGCCTTCGTGGTGGATGGCGAAGACATCCGCCTCCTCGATGCCGGCGGGATTGATGCCCTGATGGCTCTGGACATGCGAAAGTGCGGCCAGCCGGTCGCGATAGACGGCGGCGCGCTCGAAATCGAGGTCCTCGGCCGCCTCGTTCATCTGCCGCGCAATCGCGGTCTTGACGCTCTGGCTCTTGCCGGACAGGAAATCCTTGGCTTCCTTGACGAGTTCTTCATACCCCTGATCGCTGATCTCATGCGTGCAGGGGCCGGAACAGCGCTTGATCTGGTAAAGAAGACAGGGGCGCGTGCGGGTTTCGAACACGCTGTCGGTGCAGGTGCGGATCAAAAAGGCGCGTTGCAGCGAATTGATCGTGCGCCCGACCGCGCCGGCCGATGCAAAGGGGCCGAAATAATCGCCCTTGCGTGCCCGCGCTCCACGGTGTTTGAAAATCGCCGGCGCGCGGTTGTCTGCGGTAATGAGAATATAGGGGAAGGATTTGTCGTCGCGCAAAAGCACATTAAAGCGCGGCCGCAAGCGCTTGATGAGATTCGCTTCCAGCAGAAGCGCTTCGGTCTCCGTGCGGGTGGTGACGAATTCCATATGGGTGGTGAAACGCACCATCTGGGCAATGCGGTTGGAATGCACGCGGCCCTGGGCATAATTGCCGACGCGCTTCTTCAGCGAGCGCGCCTTGCCAACGTAAAGCACATCACCCGCCTCGTTGAACATGCGATAGACACCCGGCGAGTTGGGCAGGTGTTTGACGAATTCGGCGATGAGGTCCATGCCCTTCAGGCCGGATTCGTTCTTCCAGCCCGCATTCCAGTCCATGCCAACGACATCGCGCGAAGCCTCTGCCGTTTCCGTTGGGGCAAGGCTTGCATCGTCATCTTCGTCGTCGGTGTCATCGAAGAGAATACCGCCATCAGGCAGCTTCTTTCCGTTCATTCATTTATCTCCGCCACGTCAGGGGTTTCCCAGCCAAGATGCTGGCCGCCGTCGAGCGCGATCATTTGTCCGGTGACCGACGGCGTGTCGTAAAGAAAGCGAATCGTCCGCCCGAACTCGTCCGGTGCGGGACCACGCTTTAATATAAGGCCGTCGATCTGCGCCTGAAAGTCCTCGGGCGCCTGTCTTTCGCTTTTGAAGGTCGGACCCGGCCCGATGGCGTTGACCCGCACACGCGGCGCAAAGCTCTGCGCCATCGTCCGCGTGGCCGTCCAGAGCGCCGATTTCGAAAGCGTGTAGGAATAAAACCGTGGCGTGAGCGCAAGCACGCGCTGGTCGATGATATTGACGATCAGCCCGGATTTGTCGGCAGGCAGTTGCTCGACAAAGGCGGCGGCGATGAGGGAGGGCGCGCGCACATGCACGGCGAAATGCGCGTCGAAGATCGCCGGATCGGGCTTGTCCGCCGAGTCGTCGAGAAAAACCGACGCATTGTTGATAACGACGCCGATAGGCCCCAGCACTGACGCAGCCTGTTCGATGAGCCCCGAAGCAGGCCCGGATTGTGTCAGATCCGCCTGAACGGCAACGGCCCTGCCACCTTTTTGCCTTATTTCGTTAGCGAATTCCTCGGCGCTGCCCATGGATGCGTTGGCATGGACGGCGATGGCGAAGCCATGGGCGGCCAGATCGGTGGCGATTGCCCGCCCGAGCCGGCGGGCGGCTCCCGTTATCAAGACTGTCTTTTGTATATTTTCTTTCACGGCTGACCTGCATTTGCTCATATCCGTCCTATTTGCTGGATATAAATGCAAATCGCAAGCTGTCCATCGGCCCCAAAAGAATTGGGCGATTTTTTATTCGCAATGCAATTTCGGTTTAATTTGAATATAACTAAGTTTAAAGGCGATCTATTGCTGGTTAGGCTTCTATTAGGGTTAATAAACCCCTTGTGGCAATTAGGCAACGTCTAATTCTAGTCACGTCGCTGCCCCAAACAATTCACATTTTGGCTCTTTGATCTCCGCATTCTCCTATCAAATTCAGTTTCCAGAGGGGCGATTAACCCGACGAGTTTACACCGCGTCTGAGAACAATAGTTTTGAGTACAGAGCGGTCCTGAAAGGAGAATAGCATGCGTATTTTCGTAGCAACCCTTATGGCTTCGACCATGGCAGCCGCCGGCTTTTCGGCTGCTCACGCCGCTGACGCCGTAAATGAAGTGCCGCAGGCACCGGTTTCCTACGACCAGCCCGCGCCGGTCAAGGATTGGTCCGGCGCCTACCTCGGTGGTACGGTCAATTACGATTGGGGCCGTTTCAGCTCCAGCAACGACGGTCGTGACGCCAAGGGCGCTGGCGGCGGTCTCTACGGCGGTTACAACTGGCAGAACGGCCAGCTGGTCTACGGTGCGGAAGCAGACGTCAACCTCGGTGACGAGCGCGGTTCCGCCGGTACGGTCGCAGGTCGCGCCGTCGAAGGCAAGCAGGGCGTCAACGGCTCGCTGCGTGGCCGCGTCGGTTACGACATGAACCCGTTCCTGCTCTATGGTACGGCTGGTCTCGCCGTTTCCGACAACAAGGTTCGTGACGGCGTCAACAAGGACAGCGCCACGGCTCTCGGTTACACGGTTGGTGCCGGTGTTGAAGCCATGGTTACCGACAACATCACCGCTCGTCTGGAATATCGCTACAGCGACTACCAGAAGAAGGACTACACGCTCGGCAACGACGCCTTCTCGCGTGGTTATGACGACCACTCCGTCAAGGCCGGTATCGGCGTCAAGTTCTGATCCCACAAGAATCGCTATTGGAAAAGCCGGGGTTTTCGCCCCGGCTTTTTTGTTTTTCGGTCTTAAGTGTCGGCATGAATGCCCGGCCTTCCGGCCAGGCCTCCTTCTTTATCCGCCTTAGGCCGCGGCCTTCATTTCAGCGTAGGCTTCGAAACGCTTGCCGAAGGTTTCCGGCCAGGCGGCCAGCGCATCGCGCCCTTCGGCCCATTCGCCGGCGAAACGCAGGTCGAGATAACCGATCATCGCGGCCAGGGCGAAATGGCCGCCATGCAGCTTCTTGCCGGTTTTCGGCAGGTTGGTGTTGAGATAATCAAGCCCGCGGACCACCTTGCTCCACTGCTTGTCGATCCATGGCTGGTGGATCTTGTCTTCCGGGCGGTAACGGCGCTCGTAAACGATGGCCAGCAGGCAATCCATGATGCCGTCGCACAGCGCTTCGAGAATTTCCACATCCGTGCGCTTGCCGTTCTTTTTCGGGTAGAGCTTGCCGCCCGAAAGACGGTCGAGATAATGCATGATCGCCACGCTGTCATAGACCGAGCCGCCTTCATCCAGAAGCAGGACCGGAATCTTGCCGAGCGGATTGTTGTCCATCAGCGTTGCGGGCTCGGCATTGGTATCGACACGCACGGAGGTAATGTCGATGCCGAGATGGCGCGCGGCCATACGTACCTTGGCGGAGTAGGGGGAGGCGGGCGAGTAGAGCAGTTCCATGGTCGTGTCCTGTGGGTTGTCGTCTGGGGACTGGAATAGTCAATAAAGCTGCATAGCGGTTTTATGTCTGGAAAATGTGTAGAAGAGTGCAGTCGAGAGCATTCGATGCGCTCTAGCGAATGGGGATGATTTCCGTGGCGTTGGCGCGGCAGCCCTTGCGGTCAAGCTCGGGGCAGTCGCGGAATGTCATGTCCCTGTTGAGGCAGATGCGCACTTCCTCAAGGCGCTTGCCGTCGCAGCTGATGGAGATGCCGCGTTTCGACAGGCCGGGATTGGCGTCGGTGAAGGCGGTTTCTATGGCGTCGGCGGAGAGAGTGGCGGCTTCGGCGCCGGAGGCGATCTTTCCCGGCAGCCGGATGGCTTCGAAGGCGGCGCGTGTCGCCGAGAAATAGTCCCTCTGCGACAGGCCGGAGCAGGAGCCGTGCTTGCGCCACTGGTGGCCGATCAGGCCCATGGACGGCATGATATCGAACATGGTGCGGCCGATCGCGTCCGGAACACGGTCGGGCTCGCCGCTCTGGCAGAATTCCGGATAGCCGTTTTCGTTCTGCGGCCACAGCCCGTGCACCACGAAACCGTAACGCCTGTCGCTGCCGCATTGCTGGCGGTTGCCCGAGCCTTCGGAACTGGCGCAGAATGCCGGTGACCAGGAGAGCGACAGCACGTAAAAATCGAACCCGTTTCCGCGGGGCGCAGGTTTCTTGCCCGTCTCCTGTCGGGAAACGTCGCGCCCTGGGGCGTCCGGCCGGGAATTACCGGCGGACTGCGATTGGGATTGCGTCTGCCGGTTGCCGGCGGGGTTGGTCGGAGCCGGATTTTCCCGCGCGAACCACAATGCGCCGAGCGACAGAAGGCCCAGGGCGATGAAACCGGCATAACGCTTCATTCCGTGTACGTTCTCCGGAAAATGGACGACCTCACATCGCTGGCGGGCGACGATCCGGTCTTACATCAACTTGTGAACGGGGCAAACCGCCAATCTTTGATGAAAAGGTTGAAAGCTTTGCCGCATAACGAATAAAGTCGAACGAATCTTCCGCAAAGACGGAACAGGGCTGGGGTGAGGCTGGAGGAAATAGGCGGGCATGACCGCATGAAATTCAAGAAATATATCTGGCCCGTCGTTGGCTTCGCGACGATCGGTTTTTCCGCCTGGTTGCTCTTTCACGAATTGCGCGGCCTGTCGCTCGATGATCTCTGGGACAGTCTGAAAGCCATTCGCGTGCGGGACTGGCTGTGTTCGGGCCTTGCAACCCTGCTGGCCTATGCCGCGCTCGCCGGTTATGACCGCATCGCGTTGCAGCATCTTGGCCGCAAAGTGAACTGGTTCTTCATCACGCTCACCTCTTTCACCACCTATGCGCTGTCCCACAATGTCGGGGCCTCGGTATTCTCGGGCGCCGTGGTGCGATATCGGGCCTATACGTCCAAGGGGCTGAGTGTGGCGGAAGTGGGCGTGCTCGTCGGCCTTTGCTCCTTCACCTTCCTCATCGGCACGATCATGCTGATCGGGCTGGTGCTGCTTTACGAGCCTGACATCACCGAACGGTTTACCGGCATTCTGCCCGTCGAAGCCTCCACCACGACAGGCGTGCTGCTGCTCCTTTTCGTCGGCCTTTATATTCTTGGCAGCCTGCTCAGGCTGAAACCCCTGAAAATCGGTTCCTTCGTGCTGCCGTACCCCGCGCCGAAGCTTGTTGCGCAGCAACTCGTCATCGGCCCGATAGAACTGATCGGCGCGGCGGGCATCATCTATTTCGCGCTGCCGGAAGCCGGAAATCCCGGTTATATGGTCATTCTCGGCATATTTCTGGTTTCCTTCTCGGCGGCGCTCATCTCGCACGCGCCGGGCGGCCTGGGGGTGCTGGAGCTGGTCTTCGTCACCGGCCTGCCGGACATGAACCCGGCGGACGTCATCGCGGCGCTTCTGGTCTTCCGGCTGTTCTACCTCATCATTCCCTTCATCATGGCCCTGTTCGTGATCCTGTTCTTCGAACGGTCACAGCTTGCGCAGGCGCAGAGGCGGGAAGGGCTGAGATAGCGCTCAATTATCTTCCGATTTTTCCTCGCCGCGCAGCCAGAAGGCGCGCTGCGAGGCGAACCTGTCCTGCGCCAGCGTTGTCTTCAGGTAGGGCAGCAGCGTATGCAACTCGTCCTTCAGCGTATAGGGCGGATTGACGATGATGAGGCCGGAGCCGCTCAGACCATCCAGCCGGTCGCTTCTGACGGAAAGTTCCGCGCACAGCATCTTCGGAATGTCGAAGGATTGCAGTCGCTCGTGGAAGTCCTTGATCGGTGCGCCTTTCTTCAGGGGATACCACAGGCAATAGGTGCCGGTGGAAAAACGCCGATAGGCCTTGTTCAAGCCATCGGCCAGACGCTGATATTCATTCTCAAGCTCGAAAGGCGGATCGACGAGGATCAGGCCGCGCTTTTCCTTCGGCGGCAGATGCGCGCCGAGCGACAGCCACCCATCCAGCTCGGTAACACGCACCTGATAGTCACCTTCGAACAGGCGTGCGAGCGCCCGACTGTCATCCGGGTGCAGTTCCATGGCCGAAAGCCGGTCCTGCGGGCGAAACAGCATGCGCGCGAGTTTCGGTGAGCCGGGGTAGAATTTCACGCCGCCGTCCGGATTGAGCTCCTTCACGGCATCAAGATAGGGCTCCAGCAGTTCGGCGATGGGGGCAGGCAGATCGGCCTCCATCAGCTTGCCGATGCCGGTCTGCCATTCGCCGGTTTTCTGCGCTTCTTCCGAGGTAAGGTCGTAAAGCCCGATGCCGGCATGGGTGTCCAGCACGCGAAAGGCCTTGTCCTTGTTCTGCAGGTAACGCACGAGGCGGGCGAGAACGGCATGTTTGAGGACATCCGCGAAATTGCCGGCGTGATAGATGTGGCGGTAGTTCATGGATGTGTCTCGCTTGCCGTTTATCCGGATGAATGATCAGGATGAATATTCTTGATGGACGTCACTTCGGCCTTTTTGCCGCATCGTTGATGCAATATACAAAAGACATGAACGTTGCGACCCCGATTTCCGCTGAAAAAGCCGCCCCGAAGTCCGAAGTCCGTATCGGACACACGGTCTGCCCGCATGACTGTCCGAGCGCCTGCGCGCTCGAGGTCGACATCAATGCCGATGGCCGCATCGGCCGCGTGCGCGGTGCGAATGCCAATACTTATACCGCCGGCGTGATCTGCGCCAAGGTGGCGCGCTACTCCGAACGCATCTATCATCCCGGCCGTCTTCTGACCCCGAAGCGCCGCAAGGGTGCGAAGGGCGCCGGCGACTGGCAGGAGATTTCTTGGGAAGCGGCTCTGGACGAGGTGGCGGACGCTTTCGTCAAGGCCGAGGCGCGGCATGGTGCTGAGGCGATATGGCCGTATTTCTACGCCGGCACCATGGGACAGGTGCAGCGGGATTCCATTGAGCGGCTGCGCCACGCCAAAAAATATTCCGGCTTTTTCGGTTCGATCTGCACCAACATGGCCTGGACCGGTTATGTGATGGGCACCGGCGCGCTGCGTGGTCCGGACCCGCGCGAGATCGCCAAGGCCGATGTCGTGGTTATCTGGGGCACCAATGCGGTCGCCACGCAGGTCAATGTCATGACCCATGCGGTGAAAGCCCGCAAGGAACGCGGCGCGAAGATCGTCGTTGTCGATATCTACGACAATCCAACCATGAAGCAGGCGGATATGCGCCTCGTCGTCCGCCCCGGCACGGATGCCGCACTTGCCTGCGCCGTCATGCACATCGCCTTCCGCGACGGTTACGCCGACCGTGATTATATGGCGCGCTTCGCCGACGATCCTGCCGGGCTCGAGGCGCATCTGAAGACGAAGACGCCGCAATGGGCATCCGAAATCACCGGCCTCTCCGTCGACGAGATCGAGGATTTTGCAAGGCTGGTCGGCGCCACGAAGAAGACCTTCTTCCGGCTCGGATATGGTTTTGCCCGCCAGCGCAACGGCGCGGTCGCCATGCATGCGGCGCTTTCCATCGCAACGGTTCTCGGCTCCTGGCAATATGAGGGCGGCGGCGCGTTCCACAATAATGGCGACATCTTCCGGCTCAACAAGGCGGAGCTGATGGGCAGTTCTTACGCCGACCCCGAGGTGCGCCAGCTCGACCAGTCGCAGATCGGCCGCGTGCTGACGGGGGACGCCGAGGCGCTGCGCCACGGCGGCCCGGTGACGGCGCTGCTCATCCAGAACACCAATCCCGTCAATGTCGCGCCCGAGCAGCGGCTGGTGAAACAGGGCTTCCTGCGCAACGATCTCTTCGTCGCCGTGCATGAGCAGTTCATGACCGAGACGGCTGATGTGGCCGATATCGTGCTGCCTGCGACCATGTTCCTCGAACATGACGACATCTACCGCGCCGGCGGCCAGAACCATATTCTGCTTGGGCCCAAACTGTTGGAGCCGCCGGAAACGGTGCGTACCAATCTCTTCGTCATCGAGGAACTGGCAAAACGCCTTGGTGTCGCCCATATGCCGGGCTTCGGCCTTTCGGCCCGCGATCATGTCGACCGTATGCTCAAAGTCAGCGGCTGGGGCGATTTCGACACGCTGGCTGAAGAGAAGTGGATCGATGCACAACCCTCCTTCGAGGTGGCGCATTATCTCGAAGGATTCGGTTATGGCGATGGCAAATTCCGTTTCAGTCCCGAATGGGCGACTGGACCGTCTCCGAACAAACCGCCGAAAAACATCGGTGTGATGGGGCCTGTTGCGCAATTTCCGAAGTTCCCGGATCAGGTCGACGTTATCGAAACCGTGGACGGTGACCATCCTTTCCGGCTGGCGACATCGCCGGCACGCAACTTCCTGAACTCCACCTTCGCGGAAACCAAGACCTCCGTGCAGAAGGAAGGCCGCCCGGAATTGATGATCTGTCCCGAGGATGCGAGCGGCAGCGGCATCGCCGATGGCGACATCGTCCGCATCGGCAATGCGCGCGGTGAAGTGAGACTCCATGCGAAAATCGTGGAGGGTGCAAGACCGGGTGTGCTGATCGCCGAAGGGCTGTGGCCAAACAGGGCGCATCTGGATGGCGAAGGCATCAATGTACTGACCGGCGCCGATGCCGTCGCCCCCTATGGCGGTGCGGCTTTTCACGACAACAAGGTGTGGCTCCGCCGCGATGACGGGGCTCGCGAGGCTTGATATTGCGCCGCAACACGGGCAGGCTGAAATTCCACGACAGGCAAGGACATATCCGGTGACACAGACGCAGGCGAAAAACATTCCGGCCGACACGGATGCGGGCAGAATCCGGCTGGTGGAAAAAGAAACCGTCTGGAAGGGCTTCGTGCATATGCAGAAGCTCGTTTTCGACCAGCGCATGCCGGATGGCAAAACCATCCGTATCGTCCGGGAAGTCCACGACCATGGCAGCGCCGCCGCCATTCTCCTTTATGACCCGAAGCGCGACAGCGTGGTGATGGTGCGCCAGTTCCGCCCCGCCGCATTCGTGAACGGCGATCAAAGCTTCATGATCGAGGTGCCGGCGGGGCTTCTCGACGACGACGACGCGGCCGTCGCCATTCGCCGTGAGGCAATGGAAGAATCCGGCTACGCCGTCGAAAAGGTCAATTATCTGTTCGATATGTATGCCAGCCCCGGCACGCTGACGGAAAAGGTCAGCCTCTTCGTCGCCCGCATCGATCTTGACGTGCAGGCCGGCAGCGGCGGTGGACTGGAGGACGAAGGCGAGGATCTGGAGGTTCTGACCTACCGGCTGGATGAAGCCTTCGCGATGATCGCATCGGGTGAAATCACCGATGCCAAGACGATCATTCTGCTGCAATGGGCGATGTTAAATCGCGCCCGGCTTTGAGGGCAGGGTTATTCGGGCGCATCTGGTAAACTCGTACCTCGAGTGAAACCGTCGACACTAGAAGCGTCCTTTCACACCCATCCCCACGAAAATCGACTGCAAGTCACCGCCGCCGGCATTCTTTTCCGATGACAGGTCGCCGGCGCCGGCGCCGCTGTAGTGGGTGTCTCCGCGCCCGAGGCTGGTATAGTCATATGCGCCGTCGAGATATATCGAGGCATTCTCGGTCAGGTCATAGGCGACGCCAGCCTTCACCCCGAACATGCCGGCGACGTCGAATTTGTCGGTGAAGCGCATGTCACGCAGCCAGTGATCGTCCGTCGCCTTGCCGTAGACCATGGCGCCGCCTTCGAGGCCCAGATTGAGCGACCAGTTGCCGAACCTCTGGCCGCCCGTCAGGTTGCCGTAGAAAACCGGGATTTGCTGGCGATAGGTGATCCCCTTGAGGCCATCCTTGAATTTGCCGGAGAAATCGCGGGGGGAGAAAACGCTGTAAACGGCGTTGCCGCCATAAGCGGACCATTGAACATCCGTATAACGAAAACCGACGCCGGCGCTGAGATATTGCTGCGGATCGTCCAGTAACATGCGATTGAGCTCGAGGTTTCCCGAAAAATAATGGTCGAGCCGCGTATCGTCATGCTGGGAACGGTGGCTCCAATTGTCCTTGGAGCTATCTCTGGAGAAAGGCCAAATCCAGTCATAATCGGTCATGTAGCCGTCGCCCTCGAAGCCGACGCGGCCTTCCGCCTTGACGCGCCAGCCGGGCGCAAGTTCAAGCCCGAGCGAACCGCGCAATGCCACGGCGTTTTTGGTTTCCCATTCGAGTTCGCTCAGCTTGCGACCACCGATATGGACGGTTTCCGTCGCGCGGAGATTGAGAACGCCGGCGTCCACTGAGGCCGTAATGCCGCTTTGCTCAGCCGCGACGGGCAGACTGGCACCCGCCAGCAGAACAACCGAAAGCGGCAGGGAAAATCTCGAAAATGGCATAATCGCTCCTGAATGACCGGAGGGCCCGAAATAAGGGCCGTTGCGGGCATTAAAGATGATTATGGTAAACGATCGGTTTATTTTCCAAAAAATACCACTATGAGTGTATTTTGTACTTTAGTTATAGCTTTATCAGAAGGCGGATATGAGGTTGGAATACTCGGTTTTACTTTCGCCATCCGTGGAGACCGCCTTGCCGTCTTCCATCCGAACCTTGCCTTCGGCAAGCCGCTTCAGGGTAAGCGGGTAGAGCTGATGCTCGACAGTCAGGATCCGCGCCGCCAGAGTTTCGGCCGTATCACCGGAAATGACCGGCACCGCACCCTGCGCGATGGTCGGACCTTCATCCATGCCTTCGGTGACGAAATGCACGGTGCAGCCGGAAATCTTCATGCCGCTGTCGATGGCCCGCTGATGGGTGTTGAGGCCGGGGAAAAGCGGCAGCAGGGAAGGGTGGATATTGATGATGCGCCCTTCATAGGGAGCAATGAAATCCCCCGATATCAGCCGCATGTAACCGGCGAGACAAATGATATCGGGCGCGATTTCACCAAGTGCGGCCAGAATGGCGCCCTCATGCTCGGCCTTGCTGGCATAGGTCTTGCGCTCGAAGACCAGCGTGGGAATGCCCATGCCCCGTGCCTTTTCCAGCCCGCCCGCAGACGCCTTGTCCGAGATGACGCAGACGATTTCCGCCGGAAAATCCGCCGCCTGACAGGCCTTGGCCAGCGACACCATGTTGGAGCCGCTGCCGGAAATGAAAACGACGACGCGTTTGCGGCCGGACGGGAAGGCGGCGCTCATCATAGGCCGAGAGCGCCCTTGTAGATGGTGCCATGCGCGCCTTCTTCGCGGGCGACCATGCGGCCGAGCGGGAAGACGGTCTCGCCTTCGGCGGTCAGAACCGCGGTGACCTTTTCGGCATTTTCAGCCGAAACGACGACGATCATGCCGACGCCGCAATTGAAGGTGCGCAGCATTTCCTTCGCTTCGACGCCGCCGGTTTTCGCCAGCCACGAGAAGACGGCGGGAACCTCGATTGCGTCGAGATCGATTTCGGCAGCGAGATGCTTTGGCAGAACGCGCGGAATATTCTCCGGGAAACCGCCGCCGGTAATATGCGCCAGCGCCTTCAGCGCGCCGGTCTCGCGGATCGCCTTCAAAAGCGGCTTCACATAGATGCGGGTCGGCGTCAGCAGCGCTTCGCCGAGCTTCTTGCCGTCCGCGAAGGGGGCAGGCGCGTCCCAGTCGAGACCGGAGATCGACACGATCTTGCGCACCAGCGAAAAGCCGTTGGAGTGAACGCCGGAAGAGGAGAGGCCGAGAATGACGTCGCCTTCGGAAATATCGCCGGCCGGCAGAAGCTGGCCGCGTTCGGCAGCACCCACGGCAAAGCCCGCGAGATCGTAATCGCCATCGGAATACATGCCGGGCATTTCAGCGGTTTCTCCGCCGATCAGCGCACAGCCGGATTCGCGGCAGCCGGCGGCGATGCCGGAAACGATGGCTGCACCCTGGTCCGGGTCCAGCTTGCCGGTGGCGAAATAATCGAGGAAGAACAGCGGTTCTGCGCCCTGGACGACGAGATCGTTGACGCACATGGCGACGAGATCGATACCGACGGTGTCGTGATAGTCAGCATCGATGGCGATCTTCAGCTTGGTGCCGACGCCGTCATTGGCGGCCACCAGAACCGGATCGGTGAAGCCCGCGGCTTTCAGATCGAACAGGCCGCCGAAGCCGCCGATTTCGCCATCCGCGCCGGGACGCCGCGTGGAGCGCACCGCCGGTTTGATCTTTTCGACCATCAGGTTGCCGGCGTCGATATCCACACCTGCATCACTATAGGTAAGACCGTTCTTGCCCGACTGGCTCATGGCTCTCGTCTCCGCTGGTTCCTTTGGCGTCGCCATTCGCACGGGACGGGGCCTGATGCAAGGGTTTGAGTGGCAAAAGCTCCGGTTTTTAACGGCTTTGGCGGGGCTTGCCGGATTGGCTGCTCACGATGGCTGCGGCGCGGCGCGACAGACGAGATTGAGCAGGCCGTCATTGGAAGTATCGGAATTTTCCTCTATCGGCCGTCCGTTCTCGCCATAACGTGCGGCGATCTCGAAGCCCGCCGCTTCCAGCTGGCGGGTCTGGGCGGCAAGGTCGATGAAATAAAACAGGCCGCTCCAGCGGTGCGCCTGATCCGCGAGGATGGCATATTCCGGTGTCCGCCGTGTCGAAGGTTGCAGTCGCAGATAGTTGATCCAGCTTTGCGGATGCAGCGAATTCACCACCTCGCGCGGGTGCCAGGAGCGGCGGTGCAGCGGCATGCCGCCGGCCCGCTTCCATTGGCGATTGTGAAACGAAAAGATGAAATATCCGCCAGGTGCGAGGATGCTTCGCACGGCATGGATGATGGCAAGCCGGTCCTCGTGGTCGAAGGCGCTTAGAATCGCGAGCGCGCCGAGCACGCAATCGAAACGCTCCGCGCCGAACTGGCCGATCGCCCGCACATCCATGTCGAGAAACGTGGCGGCTGGAAAATTGCGCCGCGCCAGCGCAAGCATCGGCTGCGAACGGTCAATGCCGATATAGTCTCCCACCAGCGGCAGAAGCGGCTTCGTCGTTCGTCCCGTGCCGACGCCGAGGTCAAGCAGCCGCTTGCCCGCATAGGCGTGGCGGAACTGGTCGAGAATGATGCGTTCGGCCGGGTAAAGCTGCTGGTTGTCATACCATTCGGCGACTTCGGGATTATCGAAGAGACCGGCATTATATTCCGCGATGCCATTTTCACTGGTGCTTTGCATCGTGCCCCCCGGCCGCCGGACATGAAGGAGCGTCGTTGGCCCGCCCGGCAATATTTGATAGTTGTCTAATATTTGCCGCCGGTCAACCTGCCGTTGCGAGGGGTTGGCCGGAAATGAGGGATTTTACCGCTGTGCGGGCAGTCTCCTTCTGCCCACGCGCGAAAGCGCCGGTCTTGACCATGTGCATATGCGCATCCTATCTCCATCATGGGCGGTGACGGTACGGCGATAAAGGATGAACGGATGCAACCCCATGTAAGCGGTACGAGCCTGCGCCGGCAGGTGTTTTTCTGGATCGGCGTGCTTGCCGTCTTTGTCCTTTTCCTGATGGTCTTCAGCTCCATTCTCCTGCCTTTCGTGGCGGGCATGGCGCTTGCCTATTTTCTCGACCCGGTTGCCGACTGGCTGGAACGGCGTGGCCTCAGCCGGTTGATGGCCACCGTCGTCATCCTCGTCTCCTTTGTGCTGCTCTTTGCGCTGTCGCTCATCATCATCATTCCGCTGATCGTCGCCCAGGCCTCGGAATTCATCACGCGCATCCCGCAATATATCTCGTCATTGCAGCAGCTGATTGCCGGCGCCGACACCAATCTCCTGCCGGATTGGGTGAGCAGCCAGATCGACGCCGTGAAGGAGAATTTTTCGAAGCTTTTGACCGAAGGCGCGGGTTTCATCGGCACGCTTTTGACGCAGATCTGGAATTCCGGCAAATCGCTGGTCGATGTCATGTCGCTGCTGGTCGTCACGCCGGTGGTCGCCTTCTATCTGCTGCTCGACTGGGATCGGATGATCGACAAGGTCGATAGCTGGATACCGCGCGATTATGTCCATACCGTCCGCCAGATCGCCCGCGACATGGACAAGACCATTGCCGGTTTCGTGCGCGGGCAGGGGTCGCTCTGCATCATTCTCGGCGTTTATTACGCCGTCGGCCTGTCGCTGGTGGGTTTGAATTTCGGCCTGCTGATCGGCCTTTTCTCAGGCCTCATCAGCTTCATTCCCTATATCGGCTCCATGGTCGGCCTCATCCTCGCCGTCGGCGTCGCCATCGTGCAGTTCTGGCCGGATTACATCTATGTGTTTCTGACGCTCGTTGTGTTCTTTTCCGGCCAATTCATCGAAGGCAACATCCTGCAGCCGAAGCTTGTCGGCAAAAGCGTCGGCCTGCATCCGGTCTGGCTGATGTTCGCCCTTTTCGCCTTCGGTGCGCTTTTCGGTTTCGTCGGGCTTCTCGTCGCGGTGCCGGCTGCGGCGGCGGTCGGCGTGCTTGTCCGCTTCGCCTTGTCGCGGTATCTTGAAAGCGATCTTTACCACGGGCATGCCGCCAACCTTCCCTGGGACACAAATCCTGCCCTGGAAGAAGGGGAAACGTCCTCCGGCAAGGTTGACTCTCAGAGCTGACGATGACTGACCAAATCAAAACCGACAACGCCCGGTCGAAGGCCGAGCAGCTGCCGCTCGCATTCTCGCACCAGTCCGCTTCCGGCAGGGATGATCTCCTCGTCTCCGCCTCGCTTGCGGCTGCCGTCAGCCTCATCGATGAATGGCCGAACTGGCGCTCGCCCGTCGTCGTGCTGGCCGGGCCGCCGGGTTCGGGAAAATCGCATCTCGCCAATATCTGGAAAAATATCAGCGACGCGCGCGACATTCACCCCGAGACGGGCTCGGATGCCGCGCGTGCGGCCGAAACGGGGCCGGTTCTTTTCGAGGACGCCGACCGGCGCGGTTTTAACGAGACCGAACTTTTCCATGTCATCAACAGCGTGCGCCAGCACGGCACCACGCTTTTGATGACCAGCCGGCAATGGCCCGCCGCATGGCCGGTGACGCTGCCCGATCTGCGTTCGCGCCTCAAAGCCGTAACGGTGGTGGAAACCGGCGAGCCGGACGAGGGGCTTTTGGCGCAGGTGCTGGTGAAACTCTTCGCCGACCGGCAGCTTTATATGGATGACAAACTCATAGGTTACATCGTCAATAGAATGGAGCGTTCGCTCGATACGGCGCAGACGATCGTGGACCGGATCGACCGGCTGGCGCTCGCACGTGGAACGAGAATTACACGGCCGCTGGTGGCGGAGGTCCTCAATGCGATGGACAACGCAGCGGCGGGCAGCGGACTGGACGTCGATTGACTGTCACAGTTCCGTCGTCAAACTGTTATACGGGCAAGAAGGACGATCGCGCGATGCAGCAGGATCACGGAACGGAAATCGGTCAGGGGATGGAACAGGGAATGGACGCTATCGCGCAGGAAGACTTCAACAAGGTTCAGCCCGTGACCGAAGGCGAGAGCCTTTGGGACAGCCCGGCGCGTTTCATCAACCGCGAATTCTCCTGGCTCCAGTTCAACCGCCGCGTTCTCGAAGAAACGCTGAACACGGATCATCCGCTCTTGGAGCGGCTGCGCTTCCTCTCCATCTCGGCCGCCAATCTCGATGAATTTTTCATGGTCCGCGTCGCCGGCCTTGAAGGGCAGGTGCGCCAGAAGATCACCGTCAGGACGCCGGACGGCAAGACGCCGGCCGAGCAGCTTGAAGATATTCTGAAGGAAATCGACAATCTGCAGATGGAGCAGCAGGCCTCGCTTGCCGTTCTGCAGCAGTACCTTGCCAAGGAAGAAATCTTCATCGTGCGGCCCGCCGCACTTTCGGATGCGGACCGCACCTGGCTGGAAACGGAGTTCGAGGAACGCATGTTCCCCGTTCTGACGCCGCTCTCCATCGACCCGGCGCACCCGTTCCCCTTCATTCCCAATCTCGGCTTTTCCATGGGCCTGCAGCTCGACAGCGTCAACGGCCGCGAGCCGATGACGGCGCTGTTGCGCCTGCCGCCTGCGCTCGACCGTTTCGTGCGCCTGCCGGACGAAAAGAACGCCATCCGCTACATCACGCTTGAAGATGTGGTCGGCCTGTTCATCCACCGGCTCTATCCCGGTTATACCGTGCGCGGTTCCGGTACGTTCCGCATCATCCGCGACAGCGATATCGAGGTGGAGGAAGAGGCGGAAGATCTGGTCCGTTTCTTCGAGAGCGCGCTGAAGCGCCGCCGCCGCGGTTCTGTCATCCGCATCGAGACCGACAGTGAAATGCCGCAGTCGCTCAGGCAATTCGTGGTGCATGAGCTTGGCGTGCCGGATAACCGCGTCGCCGTTCTGCCCGGTCTTCTCGCGCTCAACACCATCTCGGAAATCGTCCGCGCGCCGCGCGACGATCTGAAATTCGAGCCCTATAACGCCCGCTTCCCCGAGCGTGTGCGCGAACATGCCGGCGATTGCCTCGCCGCCATCCGCGAAAAGGACATGGTGGTTCACCATCCCTATGAGAGCTTCGACGTGGTCGTGCAGTTCCTGCTGCAGGCCGCGCGCGATCCCGATGTGCTCGCCATCAAGCAGACGCTCTACCGTACCTCCAATGACAGCCCGATCGTTCGTGCGCTGATCGACGCGGCCGAAGCCGGCAAATCCGTCACCGCGCTGGTCGAGCTGAAGGCGCGCTTCGACGAAGAGGCGAATATTCGCTGGGCGCGCGATCTGGAGCGCGCCGGCGTGCAGGTCGTCTTCGGCTTCATCGAACTCAAGACCCACGCGAAGATGTCGATGGTTGTGCGCCGCGAGGATGGCAAGCTCAGAACCTATTGCCACCTCGGCACCGGCAACTATCACCCGATCACCGCCAAGATCTATACCGACCTGTCCTTCTTCACCTGCAATCCGAAGATCGCCCATGACATGGCGAATATCTTCAACTTCATCACGGGTTACGGCGAGCCGGAAGAGGGCATGAAGCTGGCCGTTTCGCCTTATACGCTGCGCGCCCGCATCGTGAAGCACATCAACGAAGAGATCGAACATGCCAAGCGCGGCGCGCCGGCGGCGATCTGGATGAAGATGAATTCGCTGGTCGATCCTGAAATCATCGATTCCCTTTACCGCGCCAGCGCCGCTGGCGTGGAGGTCGATCTTGTCGTGCGCGGCATCTGCTGCCTGCGCCCGCAGGTGCCGGGCCTGTCGGACAATATCCGCGTCAAATCCATCGTCGGCCGCTTCCTGGAACACAGCCGCATCTTCTGCTTCGGCAATGGTTTCGGCCTGCCGTCGGACAAGGCGCTGGTCTATATCGGCTCGGCCGACATGATGCCGCGCAACCTTGATCGGCGTGTGGAAACGCTGGTTCCGCTCACCAATCCCACCGTGCATGAGCAGGTTCTTTCACAGATTATGCTGGGCAATCTCATTGACAACCAGCAGAGCTACGAGATACTTGCGGACGGAACGTCGAGGCGCATCGAGGTGCGTAAAGGCGAAG
>Ga0209371_1000968_pt1 | contig 22248 bp, 11 predicted proteins | sample AgamicAtAmrz_FD_187165 | JGI IMG/M metagenome (GOLD analysis project Ga0209371, IMG submission 187165) | Agave microbial communities from Guanajuato, Mexico - At.Am.rz (SPAdes) (version 2) | ecosystem: Host-associated > Plants > Roots > Rhizosphere | place: Guanajato, Mexico | collected 2012-06-07
AGTTTCATCGTCGGCAGATTCGCTCCGATACATTCTTCCAGAATGCTCTCGAGTTCCGCCTCGACATCCGTATCGTCGACATCGGATTCTGCACGGTCGAAGAAGCTGGTCGGCGGGAGCTGCTTCGGGTCACCGACCATGATGACTTGCCGCGCCCGCGCCATCGCACCAATCGCATCCCAGACCGGAATCTGAGAAGCTTCGTCGAAGACCACGACATCAAAGTCAGAGGTCTCAGCCGGTAGATACTGGGCAATCGACAGCGGGCTCATGAGCAGACAAGGAGTCAACCTGAGAATTGCACCAGAAGCCTTCGACATAAGTTCGCGCAACGGAAGATGTCGCGTCTTCTTCTGCATCTCATAACGCAGGAGCCCCCACTCGGAGCCCAGTGCGACCCTCGCCGGTGAAGGAAGACCGGACGAAAGTTGCGCTCTGACCCAGGCCCGAGTCAGAGCGACGAACTGCTCATCAAGCTCGCGAAAATCCTGGATGCGTTTTTCGTGCTCGGCGGACACAAAGTTACGCAGAACCTCGTCGCCATCCACGACAGCATTCAACCACCAGCGGCAGTAGTTGGTCTCAAAGACCGCCTTCACCTGCCCACGCTGAATATTGCCGTCTTCGATACCTGAAACCAATGGGGCCAATCCCAGCGAAAGCGCATGCTGACGGACTTTCCGCCAGGCGCACCAGAGCTTCAGCCGATTAGCATTCTGCACAACCTGCCTAGCGCGTTCCGCTACTTGCCCGGGGAGAAGCGAATGCAGAGTCGCGTGTTCCGAAGATACCAGCCCGCTGGCGGTCGCAAATTGAGCGACAACTTCATTAAACGACTGCAGCGCTTCGGCATAGGTTCGCCCCGTACCAGCAACGATGCCTGACGGCTCAAGCAGAATATTGCTGTCGCCAAGCAGAAGGGCGACCGGGGCTTTGACCGCTGCAAGCAGTTCAGGTGTATTCGCGAGGTTTGCAAGTGCGGCCGAGAGAGACTCGAAAAACTTAAGGGCCGGCTCAATGCCATCAATCTTGGTTTGTAGACCGCTCCACAGACCGGACGTCTTGCCTGACAGGTCTGCGAACTCCTGAATTCTGGCATGCAACGAAACCAACTCGCGCATGCTTCGTATGTCGGTAGCCGCGGTTGGGCCAGCGCGTCCAGACTCGATTACCGTATATCCGTCATCCACCCAGTGGGTTTCTGCTCTTGCAGCAGAGAGCGCTCCTTGAAAAGGCACATATGCCTTCGCGACTACAACATCAGTTTTGTAACCGGCCCAGACATTGCCCATCTCGATTTCCAGATGAGCGAGACTCGCAATTACCTGCTCGATTTTCCGCAGCTCACGCATCCGCTGCAGGTCATCTTGAGCAGCATCGCCGCATTGCCCTCGGCTGACTGGGTCAAGGCCCACGTCATCCCAGTTCGAGCGTTCACGAGCACGCTCGAGGGCCGTCTGGAATGACAGGAGTGCACAAACTACATCAAGGTCTGTTTTGAGCCCCGTCCATACGCTCGAAGTGAGCGAGAACAGGTCACCGTATTCCTTGATTTCGTTATTGAGGGCGTCAATTCGCGCAAGACACTCGATATCACCGTCGATGTTCGGTTCGCCACCGTTTCCGCCGGCCAGCTCCCTGAGCTTCTTCGTCAAGGACCGTTTGCGCATCATGCTCATCGGCCAGCCCGAGTCCTTGAGCTCACGCAGGTCAGACTGCAACTCGGCAATTGTCCTTGTCTGGATGCCCTCCTTGTATGGAATCGAAAGCTGGCCGAGAACGTCAAGTCGGGCGCGCAGCAGTTCGATACCTTTGGCGAGGCGAGCGCGCAGTGTTTCGCTCCAAGGCACGGAAAGAGCTGCATGCAATTCCGAATCGCGTTGCAAATGGCTAATGCCTACTCGCAGGTCCTCGAGTGTCTGATTCGAGCAAGGCGTCGACAGCGTGCCGAGCAATTCCCGGTACCGCTGCAACATTGGTGTTGCCTGGCGCAATCCATCCGCAATAGACTTCGCATCCGGACGTAGCGCAAAACGCCAGTCGTAACCAGACGCGGACGGCAGAACAGCGGCGAGCATCCGCATACCATCGCGTACTCGGGGGTCCAACGGCAGGTCCGGCAGCCCTATAGCCTGGCGCAGGTCAGCCGCTGCTTTCTCGAAGCGCACCGCAACGTCTGGTACCGCGCGGGCAGCATCGTCCAGCGCGGCCGCCCAGAGAGGCGACCACTCGGTCTGAGCCACATGTGCCAGCGGGGTTGACGTCAACTTCTCTTCACCGAATGCCTTGGCATTGACATCGAGCAGTTCGGCGGTTTCGCGAAGGCCCCTCATCGCTTCCATGTCATGCGCCTGGGTAGACGACCACGTCAGCCGGAACGCTGGCAGGTCATGACCGCCGACGACTCGACCGATTGCCTCATAGACGCTCATGCCATTCGAGTGCCGAAGATGGAGTCGTTCAACATATCCATTCAGCTGGGACCTCAGTCCTTCAAGTCGGACCGCTTCTGCGTGCCATTGCTCAGGCGCGAGGACGGCAGAGGCATCCCATGACGTTTTCAACTGCTCAAGAACATCAGTCTTTCGCGCCTTGCTGGAGTGAAGCTCGAGACAGAAATTTCCAAGGCCGACGTCCGCGAGGCGCCGGTAGACGACATCCAGCGCGGCCATCTTCTCGGAAACGAACAGAACGCGCTTGCGCTCGGCGAGGCACTGCGCAATGAGATTTGCAATCGTCTGGCTCTTTCCGGTGCCCGGTGGTCCAATCAGAACAAAATCCTTGCCCTTGCTGCCTGCGACCACGGCGGAAAGCTGCGACGAGTCTGCTGGTAAAGGGCAGAACGTCTCCTTCACAGGCAGCTCGACGTCCAGCCGCCTGACATCAGGGAACTCCACCGTACTTTGATACGAATCGCGCGGAGTATCGATGAGGTGACGAACTACCGCGTTCTGTTTGAGCTGCTCGGTACGTTCGGTGAGGTCCCGCCACATCAAGTATTTGGCAAACGAGAAAGAGGCCAGAACGACTTCTTCCACGACCTCCCAGCCCTTGATGTCCTTGATGGCATGGGACACCGTTTTCCAGATTCCTGCAACATCGAGGCCTGAATCATCCTTAGGCAGCTCAACGTCGTTCACACCGAGTTCGAGCTCGAAGTCCTGACGCAGCATTTCAATGAGCGTCGGATTGAATCGGGCCTCTTCGTCGTAAAGCTTCAGACTGAAGCCAGAGCGCGCACTGCGACGCTCGAGAGTGACAGGTACGAGGATGAGAGGTGCACGATATTTCTTGTCTTCTTTGTCGTCGCGCGTCCACGATAGGAAGCCGAGCGCGAGGTACAGTGTATTCGAACCACCCTCCTGCAAGGTGGTACGGGAATTCCGGAACAATTCAGTCAGGCGCGAATCCATCTCGTCCTGCGGCAACCCGATAAACACCTCCTTGCGCGTCAACGCGTCGAGAGCGTGCTGGCGGCGAATGTGTTCGCGCTCGCGCGCCTCATGGATAGCCTGGCTGCGTGGGTCCGAACCGTCCATGAGGTCCGGACGGGTCAGCAGCTTTAGCGCATGTCCCTCCGCCAGAATATCCTCAAGCAGTCCTGGCTCAGGCGCGTCGAGCTTCAGGGACTTCTTTCCCGACTTGAAGCTCAGCAGATTGTTCCTGAGTGACAGGTCGAGGAGCCTTCGCTGCCAGCGTGTAAGACGGTCCTCCGGCCGCTCCTGCCCGTCGTCTGAATGCGCGTCGTCGAGCTCCTCCAAAAACTCAGGGGCATCCTCCCACCGCGGAGTCAGGTCCTCGGTCATCTCGGTGCCAGCTGTGCCACGAACTACAGCGTGTTCGCTAGCAAGCGGTTTGATGCGCTGCAGGCGTGCGCGTCGAATATCAATTGCCAGCTCGAACTTCGGCTCTTCGTCTTCGGAGATGTGTTCCTCACCTTTGGCCGTTGTGAAACTGAAAGTCGGCAGAGGCCTCTGTGCAAGGAGGGTCGACTCGAACAGGACCATCTCTTTGAGCTTCACCCGCTTCCGCAGAGCAGTGATGTCGTCAATGACAGTGGTCGAGAACTCTTCGGGCTTCAGCCAGACGCCGGGAAAAGCGTGCCCCTGCTGGAAGACGAGAACTGGATTCAGGCCCGCCTGCTCCAGTGCCGCGCAGACGAACAAAGCCAGGTCGAGACAGGTAGCGAGTCCAGATTCCGCAATCTGGCTGGGCCCGCGCACTTTCTGTCCTTCCCGCTCGAAGCTCGCGGGAGGTACGGCATAGTCGAGTCCCATCGCTCCAATTGCATTCCAGATAGCAGAAGCGAGTTCCCATGCGCGCTTTGCACCTTCCTGGTAGCCATTGATGCCGCCGGGCTTCCCCGCTTTGCGTAGCACTTCCGCAGCCTGCTTGAGCACACGTTCGACTGCCTGCTCGTTTGGCTGAACGAAGGCCGCAATCATGTCCGGCAACGACGACAGGCCGCCCCACTGATTCCTTGGAAGAAGCTCGACTGTCTGCTCGGAAATTGCAACCTCGGCTGACTCTCGGTTTGGCGCAGTGAGTGTGAGTGTGACCACCGACTTTTCCGACTCAGTCAGGCGGCCAAGCAGCGGACCGTCGAGCGACAAATCAAGGTCCGTGATACGCAGGGTCTGCCCCGCCGCCAGATGGTCTAAGTGCCAAGTCTTGGGCTTGAGGAATGGTGGGTCAGAAATCGCGGTGAGCTTCAGGTCCCGGAATGCGTCTTCCGTTTCGTTAACTATGGAAAGCTCCCGAACCACGGGCACCGCGTTCTGGAAGTCCGCCAGATTGACCCGTCCAGCGACGGTCGCCTGAATCTGGACGCAATAACGCTTTGCCGATTCATCCGTCGGCTCGACAACCCCGGTATCCATCAATGGTCTCCAACTACAACTAGCTATTCGTCTAGACGTGTTGCCACGAACGCTCGCTTCCTCCGGAAACATCCGTGCCAACCGTACTTTCTAATCCCCGTTCAAGCGGTACAGAAGCTTCCACTTGGCGAACCCACCAGCGCGTCGAACAACAGTCAGACCTCGGATGCGAACGGCAGTGGGGAAAATAGGATACCAGCGGCAAGATGCATTACAAGGACAATAAATGTCACCAGAATGCTGAAAGCAATAAAATCGGTGTCGGGCTTATCTGATGGCTGCGCGGAGCGGTGTTGGTTCAGCCGCCTTACGTTGCTTCATCGTTAACCTAGTCCCTGACCTTGTCCGTGTTTCTCCGAAGCAGGCAATTATTACTAGGGATATTTAGCTATTGACTCATCACAATGTACGAAGGTTGCCAGTCTTGCTCGCAGCGATGGAATTCCTCCCCGAGCTTGTAAAACACACCGCCATCTAGGTTACAAAACGTTGCAGCATCAACTTGAGGCGAGGGCCTCTTGATTTCATTTTGCTTTACTGGTGTAACCACACCTTGTCGACAGATGGTGAAGAAGCGGCAGCCATAAAAATCCTTGCGCGTAAGGCTCAGCCCTGAGCATTCCCGTGGGTCTGGGCCCGGGTGGTAAGGCTGAGCCCAGCCCTCCCTATGGCAATTGCCTGGGAAAGCCTTCCACTCAGCCTCCCCACCCGGATTCCCCGGTTTGGAGCCGCCTCGCCCGCCAGCCTCTACGCGCCCTCCGGGACGCTAGCTTCGCCATCCCGTTGCCGATATCTCAGACGCTATCCCCCTAGTTTCGGCTATCCCCTGCACGCTAGTGGTGGATTCAGCCCCCGTCCATGCAAGCGGCCACTCACCGAAGCCCGTCAGCTGGACGGGGCGGCCCTAACGTCGGGCGACTTCGTACTCGGCCGACGCGTGGCATGACCGTATAACGCAATTTGAAGGGCATGACGGTGCTCGAATGCTGCCTTGAATCACTGCGGGAATCCCGACAATGGGAAATTCTTGAAAGCGGACTCTGGATTTACTAGGTTGAATGCTGGCGCAACGCCAGCCTGAGTAGGTCGCACTTGATGACGCCGTGGCCCATCGGACCAGGGCCTCCTCGCCTTTTTGTGAGAGGGTACGAGGCGAGGGCGTCATGCGACAAGCAAAGTGGCTTCGAGGGGCGAATCCGCGCGGATGCGCTACGGGCGCTCGAATTTCGAAAAAGCCGACCCTATTTAATCCGGACAGACTTCACGTCCATTGCGGCCAAGCAGGCCAGCAAGAACGCCGACGAGAATCGCTTCCGGTTGACCTTTCGGTTTATCTGGTCCGGCGACTCATCAATTCCGAATCTCTCCAGTCGCTTCGAAAGCTCCTTGTAACTCAAGAGCTGACGCGCCATTTCCTCCACTATCAGCTCCTTCGCCGCCTCTTCCCACGAGCCGTAAGGCTCCGCTGGCGACGTTGCCCTTCCGAGCGGCGTCTCGCTCATCCTTGCACCCTTAGCCGGATTTGGCCCCTGATTTTTGAGGAAAGCACGATTCTGGCACAAACAAATCGGTCATATACGACCGACCCAGCGCCAGCGTCCCTACACGTCCTTTGTAGGCATTTTTTGTGAGGACGTAATGCTTAGCAAGGCACAACTGGTCGACCTGTTCGACCATCTGGGCACGCCACCTGCGGGCCGCAAGCTGGTCCAGGAAGCTCGCGTTCACGCGCCCGTACGCAAGGTGGCATCCCGGGGAGGCAATGTCATCACCTACGTGGCAAGCAGGAAGATGGCGCGCGAAATCGCCACGGAGAGCTACGGCATCGAGTTCGCTGCAGCTATCGGATTCGAATACGACGAACGTGTTCTGGAGTTCTATCCGCAGCCGTGCAAGTTGCAACTCAGTCTGGTCGATGGCGCCACCGGTGAAATCCGAGCGATTCATCACACCCCGGACTTTCTCGCGATTTGCCAGGACAGCATCACACTTGAGGAGTGGAAGTCCGAGACGAAGCTGACCCACTTGGCCGAGAAGTACCCCTACCGCTACCAGCGAGACGCCGACGGAAACTGGTACTCGCCACAAATCGAGGAACAACTCGCCGAACTCGGCATTCGCTACCGGATTCGCAGCGATGCTGCCATTCCCCGGCGCCGAATCGAAAATCTGCAACATCTCGCAGACTACTACCTCCCCGCTGCCGACCCGTGCCCCGCGGACGTTCTCACTCGTCTCGAAGCAGGCCTGAAGGAGCAAGGTGCACTCCACTTTTATGAACTACTGGAGCCGCCGTACTCATTTAGCGCCGACCAGGTGCACAAGGCCATCGCAGACCATCTCGTTGTCACCGACCTCGACCGGGAGTCCTTGCGCAATCCTCGACGTTTCCGAATCTACCGGGACGAGATGCTGCGCGAGTTTCTGTATGCGGAAGCACATCGAGCAACGCCGCCAGGTTACGAACACTTCGCGTTTCACATCGCCGTCGGCACCAGGTTCGAGTTCGAAGGTCAGGAACTGACCATCACACTGGTCGGCGAAAAGAGTGTGGTCTGCAACAGGCAGGACCATACGACTATGGAGCTTCAGCGTGACTGGCTATTGGCCGCTCACGACCGAAATCGAATCCGAGTCATCGAGGCTACGGCTCCCTACGACCTCGGTCTGAGCCGATATACCGAGGCTGAATACGCGGAAGCTCTTCGGCGCCAGACGTTGCTTCATTCGGAATCGGCGACGGCTACGGTTTCCGCGCGTACCTTGCGGCGATGGAATACCTGCCAGGCCATCGCACGCGCCAATGGAGACCATGAGATTCTGGCATTGGTACCTCACATCGCTGCGCGCGGAAACCGCACCGCTCGTCTGAGTGAGGAGCAGATTGACCTGATGGACCGCGTCATCGACGAGCACTGGAGAAACAGCAAGGCGATTAACTACAAGACCTGTCATCGGCATCTTGTAGTGGTGTGTTCGCAGGAAAACGTAACGACACCGTCGTACCCGACGTTGATTAAGCACATTAAATCGCAGACAACCAACCACGACACCCGGATTCGTGAGGGCAAACGCCTAGCGTACCAGAAGGATGCGTTTGTGGATGTCATGCACTACCACACGCCGATACACGGCAGCCGACCGTTCCAGTATGTACATATCGACCACACTGAACTGGACATTGAACTAATCTCCAGCCGCACGAGCAAGAATCTCGGCAGGCCGTGGTTGTCCCTCGCCGTGGACGCATATACGCGGCGTATTGTCGGCATGTTCCTGAGCTATGACCCGCCGTCGTACCACTCAGTGATGATGGTCGTTCGTGACATAGTCCGGCGATTCAAACGACTGCCAGAACTCGTCTTTGTGGACAACGGCAGCGACTTCCGGTCCGACGCATTCAAGTCCTTTCTCAAGGCGATGGGTTGTCATCTCCGTTTTCGTCCGTCCGGCAACCCACGTCACGGTACGGTACTCGAGCGCATGTTCGGGCGACTGAACGTCGACTACATCCACGGCCTCGCGGGCAACACGAAGGCCACAAAGCACGTCCGGATGGTTTCCGGTTCGCATCTGCCCAAGAATCTCGCCGAGTGGACGCTCGAACCACTCTATTACGGGGTCGAGTATTGGGCTACGGAATACTACGACCAGGAGCAGCATCCTGTTCTAGGCGAGTCCCCGCGCGAAGCATTTCTGCGCGGCTTGCGCGAGAGCGGCTCGCGGGAACACCTGCACATCCAGTTCAACCGCGATTTCCTGATTGCCACATGCCCTCCGGTTGACCGAGAAGGCTTGCGTCGAGTTCATCCGCAGCGCGGCGTAAAAGTGAACGAGAGGCTTTACCACAATCCTGCGTTCCAGTCGTTCCAAGTCGCTGGTCAACGGCTCCCAGTCCGGTACGACCCGTGGGATGCATCGTCCGTCTATGTACGCGTGAAGGACCAATGGGTTCAGGCTATTTGCCCGAGCCTGAACGGCCTTGGTCAACTTACCGAGAATGAACGGAAAGCTCTGACGCAGGAATACGACCGACGCTACCGCACATCTGTCAGTGACGAGCAGGATGCGCAACGGCTCAAGGAATTCATGCGCACCTTCACGCCGGAGGGCGCGTTGGCCGTTGCCTTCGAGCGCCAGGTTGAAAACAAGTCGCTGTACAACAGTTTGCAGTTCGCGAGCATTGCTCCAGTCGCGCCGCTACACCGATTTAGCCTCACCGAGGAAACATCGAGCGCTGCCGAATCGCCGGCAGAGACAAGGTCATCGACACCAACCAATCCGGTCCAATCGCTGCCTGGGGCAGCAGCGTGGGACGACATTCCCGACCTTGACACGTTTTGAGGTGATTCATGAAACAACACTCCGCACCACTTTCGCCGATTCCGAATTCGGCGAGCATGCTGCTCGGCAAGCGCATCAGACACCCGCGCATCGCGCAGGTCATGTCTGAACTGGAAACCTTGATTTACCCCGGCAGCCAGGACAGCACGCTCCTCGTTTGCGGCCCGACTGGCGCCGGCAAGACCACGCTGGCCAGATACATGGTCGAGGCGGCAGTTGAGCGCGCCTCCGCCGCAATGGAAGCCGATGCCGGAACGATTCCGGCCATCTTCGTCGAGGCACCTGCCTCTGGTGAGAACGAGTTCTCGTGGAGACTTTTCTATCGGCAGATTCTCGCTCATCTTGGCGACGACCTCGACTCGCCGAAAGCGGCCTATGGTATCGACCAGCAGTCTGGGCGCATGGTCCGGCCACGCGGTGCCGGTGGCAACAGCCTCGCGGCGCTGAGAACGGCCGTCGAACGTGGGCTGCGCGAGCGGCAAGTCCAGTTCCTCGTCATTGACGAAGCCGCTCACATCATTCACCAGACGCGCGGCAGTTCCAAGCTGGAGATTCAGCTTGATACGCTGAAGTCATTGGTAAATCAGTGCGGCACTCAGATGGTGTTGGTCGGCTCCTACGACCTGTACCGGCTCATGTCGTTGTCCGGCCAACTCGCCCGACGCTCGCATGTCCTGCATTTCGAACGCTATCGGCAGGACCGTCCCGAGGATGTTCGAGCGTTCATCGCCTGCATCCAGGCATTCGAAAAGATGCTTCCTGAACTCTGGCGCGGCGAACTGACACGTTACGCAGAAGCGCTCCACGAGAACACGCTAGGCTGCATCGGCACGTTGAGCAGCGTGCTCACTCGAGCAGCCAGGCTGGCCGAAGCCGACGGGCGTTGGTCAGAGGACGCACTACGGCGAGCGCTGCTCACCGAAGCACAGCGCGACCGGATATTGACCGAAATCCTCGACGGCGAGGAGGCCATCAATCCCGGCCTCACCCGCATCATGCGTAGGCCGCAGCGTCAGGCATCAGTTGGCAGAAGGAGTGCCGCATGAGTTACACAATTTCAAATCCACGCTCGACACTGCACGCTCTCGAACCCATCGGCCTCGGCACGCCCGAGGTTGAAAGCCTGCTCAGCTACTTCTGCCGGCTGGCCGTGTCGCACAGCGTGTCGGCTGCAGCGCTTTGCCGGCAATTCGCCAAAACTGTTGGCTGGGAGCTTTCGGAGAAGCACGAATGGCACGTGGGGAACATCGGCGGCATCGGAGAAGCAGCGAGCAACTGGTCTGCCGCGCTCTCAGCTCTTACGAGCGTCGAACGACTCGACAGACTCACACTGCTGCCATGGCGTGACGTTATTGCTCAAACCAACCTGGCCGCGACGCGCTCACGTTGGTGTCCGGCATGCTTCGCAGAGGACCGGGACAGCGGCAAAACGCCTTATTTCCGCCTGGCATGGGACGTGGGGGCAGTGAATGTATGCGCCAAGCACAAGGTCGAGCTGGTGCACATCTGTCCGGATTGCGGACGCGCTGACGCGCGGCACAAGTCGGCTTACGTCGTCCCCGGCTGGTGCGCGCACTGCGGGGCTTTTCTCGGCGATGGAGAGCCGCCTGCGCCTGCTTCTCCGGAGGAGCTCTGGAAGGCGACTCAGGTCGGGGCGATGCTGGAAGCTCAAGCGTCACTCGAAGCGCCGCCTGCCCGGCAGGAAATGCTTGACGCGATACAAACGCTTGTTACCCAGGTCGACAACGGAAAGGGAGCAGTTTTTGCGCGGCGTCTGGGCCTGAGCAAGACTACGGTGCATCACTGGTTGAAGGAAGGCGGCGCTCCTGCGTTACCAGCACATTTGCGCATCGCGTCACAGACCGGATTGCCACTCCAGCGGTTGCTGACGGGCAATTTGGACGGCTGGACTCCCTGCACGGCAGAAGTCCACCAGCTCGCGATGCTGTTCCCCGCTAAGACAAAACGGGCGACCGCCCGCTCAATCGACTGGGAGAAGGTTCGCGACGAATTGCACACGTTCAGCAGACTACCGTCCATCATTAGCGTAGCGGAGGCAGCACGCCGCCTCGACGTCGACACCAGGCTGCTATACCAGAATGCGAACAAGGAAGCGCGCGTCCTCGCCGAACGCTGGAGGCAATATATGCAGCGCCGGAAAGAACAGAGCGTGGTCAATGCCCGCACCGTCATCGAGGCGGCATGCCGGGACATCATCGCCGACGGCAAGGCCATCAATCTGCGGGAGCTTAATGCTCGAGTGCCCAAGGAGGTCCTGGGCAGCATCCGCGGCGTCATAGACGTGCTCCAGGAGGTCAAGGAGGCGCTTGGCGTGAGCTAGGCGCCCGCCCCCCCTTCACAGCGAAAAAGCCGGCGTGCACGCCGGCTTTTTTACGCCCATTCGCGGCTGCATACCGCGAACAAAGCTTTTCACGCTACCACCGATTCCCGATAAAGCAAAATGCGTCCCATCGGAAAATAAAGCATAAGGTGTCCAAGTGGCCACTTTATGCTTAACGGCATACCGCGATACTGCGCGGCGCGGCATGAAATCTGGTGGGCCCCCCGGGAGTCGAACCCGGCACCAACGAATTATGAGTTCGCTGCTCTAACCAAGCATGAGCTAGGGGCCCAGACGAGAAGCAAAGCGTGCTACACGCCACCCCGGCAACGAAGCCGGGCCGGCATTGTAACAACAAAGACGACAGAGGGAACGAACGCCACCGGCATCATGCGGATACCGGCGGCGTTCGTAAGAGAGACGCTGGAAATCAGTTCCCTTCGAGGAACGACTTCAGCTTGTCGGAACGGCTCGGGTGACGCAGCTTGCGCAGCGCCTTGGCCTCGATCTGACGAATCCGCTCGCGCGTGACGTCGAACTGCTTGCCGACTTCCTCGAGCGTGTGATCGGTGCTCATCTCGATACCGAAACGCATCCGCAGCACCTTCGCCTCGCGCGGCGTCAGCGAATCGAGCACGTCCTTCACGACGTCGCGCATGCTGGCATGCAGTGCGGCATCCGCCGGCGCGACCGTGTTGGTGTCCTCGATGAAGTCCCCGAGATGGGAATCGTCGTCGTCACCGATCGGCGTTTCCATCGAGATCGGCTCCTTCGCGATCTTCATGATCTTGCGGATCTTGTCTTCCGGCATCTCCATCTTCTCGGCGAGCGTTGCCGGGTCCGGCTCGAGACCGGTTTCCTGCAGGATCTGCCGCGAGATGCGGTTCATCTTGTTGATCGTTTCGATCATGTGAACCGGAATACGGATCGTGCGCGCCTGGTCGGCGATCGAGCGCGTGATGGCCTGACGGATCCACCACGTCGCATAGGTCGAGAACTTGTAGCCGCGACGGTATTCGAACTTGTCCACCGCCTTCATCAGGCCAATGTTGCCTTCCTGGATCAGGTCGAGGAACTGCAGGCCGCGGTTCGTGTACTTCTTCGCGATCGAGATCACGAGACGCAGGTTGGCCTCGGTCATTTCGCGCTTCGCCTGACGCGCCTTCAGTTCGCCAGCCGCCATCTGACGGTTGGTTTCCTTCAGGTCCTTCAGCGGCAGCACGACGCGCGCCTGCAGGTCGAGCAGGCGCTGCTGCTGTTCGCGGATCGCCGGGACGTTACGCGACAGCACCGCGCTATACGGATGGCCTTCCGCGGTGATCTTCTCGGCCCAGTCGAGATCCGTCTCGCTGCCCGGGAAGCGCGCGATGAATTCCGAGCGCGGCATGCCGCACTTGTCGACGACGATGTGCAGGATCTGACGCTCGACCTGACGCACTTCGTCCACCTGCGCACGCAGCGTGTCGCACAGGCGTTCGACGGTACGCGCGGTGAAGCGGATCGTCATCAGTTCGCTCTGGATCGTTTCCTGCGCCTTCAGGTAGGCCTTCGACTTGTAGCCTTCCTTCTCGAACGCGCGGCGCATCTTGTCGAACCACTCGCTGATCTGCGAGAACTTCTCGAGCGATGCGCGCTTGAGGGCTTCGAGCTGGGCGGCGTTCGCCGATGCCTGCGCGGCACCGTCGTCTTCCTCCTCTTCCTCTTCTTCCTCTTCCTCTTCGGCTTCCTCGTCCTCGTTCTCGATGGCTTCCGCTTCCTTCGCGGAGAAGCCGTCCGTATCGGCGGCGTCCGCGGCATTCGGATCGAGCAGGCCGTCGACGAGCTCGTCGACGCGGATCTCTTCGTTCGCGACGCGTTCGGCCATCGCGAGGATGTCGGCGATCGTCGTCGGGCACGCGGAGATGGCCATCACCATGTGGCGCAGGCCGTCCTCGATCCGCTTCGCGATCTCGATTTCGCCTTCGCGCGTGAGCAGCTCGACCGTGCCCATCTCGCGCATGTACATCCGGACCGGATCGGTCGTGCGGCCGAATTCCGAATCGACGGTGGACAGCGCGACTTCCGCTTCCTCCTCGACTTCATCGTCCGACGACGCGGCGGGCGCGTTGTCGTTCAGGAGCAGCGTTTCCGCGTCCGGCGCCTGCTCGTAAACCGCCACGCCCATGTCGTTGAACGTGCCGATGATGCCCTCGAGGGCTTCCGTCTCGGTGAAGTTGTCCGGCAGGTGGTCGTTGATTTCGGCGTACGTGAGGAAGCCGCGCTCCTTGCCGAGCTTGATCAGCGCGCGCAGTTTCACGCGGCGCTCTTCGAGCTCCTCGGCCGTGCCCGGCGTGCTCGTCGCGAACGCTTCCTTCAGCAGCGCCTTTTCCTTGGCGCGACGATCGCGCACCTTGGACTTGCCCGGTGCAGCCGCGGCTGCGGGCTGCTCGTCGCTCTGATTTGCGTCGTCTTCGACGGATACTTCGTTCAGCTTTTTGGTCATGGAGTTCGCCGTACCGGCTATATCGACTCGCGGCTGCTGGACGACAGCCGGTTGAACCGTGGGTGCATGAGTAGTACGTACTGCCGTTTCGTCCGCGTCGGCAGTCGTGTCCCTTGCGCTTTTCGCACTTGCCCGCTTCGCCGCCGGCTTGGCCGGCCCGGAGTCGGGTCTGGCGGCAGCCCGTGTTCTGGCTGCCGGCGCCGGCGCAGCCTGAGCAGTGCCGGCCGCGGTTTTCTTTCCTGCAGGGGCTGACGTGGCTGAAGACGTTGTCCTGGTGGAAGAAGCAGACTTGGCCGCTGTGACCTTCTTGGTCGGCTCCGTCGAGCCCTTGCCTGTTGCTTTCTTTCCGCCTGTCGTCTTTGCCATCGCGATTCTCGCCTCTGCTTGGAAAACAAACCGCTGGAAACCTTATATTATAGCACGCTGGGGAGCCCTCTCTAAGCGCCCCGGCCGCCTACAGCCCGAGCCGACGCTTCATGTCGGTTCGCTGCTGGTTCAATTCCGTCAATTCGGCCAATTCCTCGGGTGTGAAGGCGGATTGCCGCGCCAGCCTGTCCAGCCGGTCGCAGCAGGCGTCATAGCGCATCTTGAGCACCGCTGCCTGCAGCTCCTCCCCCGCGATCCGTTCCTGCTCACGCTGCCGCTCGGGCACCGTCTCGTCTTCCGGATTCTGTAACAGCAAATCGCGGACGTTTTCATCATAGTCCAGAATTTCGCGGAAGATTTCCTCGTAAGTCGCCCCGTTCGAGGACGTCCTGAGGACATCCGACAGCAGCCGGAACTCCGCGCCGTCGCCCAGCGCGCGCGCATGATCGACGACTTCGGCGAACAGCTCGCCGATGCGCGGCAGCGCGCGCAGGGTCGCAATCTGTTCGTCGTCGAGCTGCGATGCGATGCGCGGATGCATCACCAGCGTACGCAACGCGCGCTTTTCGCTGTCCGTCACGCGGCGCCGCTCGCTGCGCGCGGGCGCCTGGCGCGGCGGCGTCGCGATGCGCGTATCGACGTCCGACAGCGCCGCGACCTCTTCGAATGGGATATCGAGGCGGTCGGCGAACATGTGCATGATCTGCGCACGCAACGCGTTCGCGGGCAGCGCCTGCAACAGCGGCTTCGCATCGAACAGCGCCTTCGCGCGGCCTTCCGGCTGATCGAGCGCCTTGCCGGCAATCGCTTCGTTCAACAGAAATTGCGACAGCGGCATCGCGCGTTCGACCTGCTCGGAGAACGCCTCCGCGCCGAATTCGCGCACGTAGCTGTCCGGATCGTGCTCGGTCGGCAGAAAAAGGAACCGGATCGTGCGGTTGTCGCCCGCATGCGGCAGGCACGCCTCGAGCGCGCGCCGGGCCGCGCGCCGTCCGGCCGAATCGCCGTCGAAACTGAAAATGACCGTGTCGGTCTGGCGCAGCAGCTTCTGCACGTGAATCGGCGTGCATGCGGTGCCGAGCGTCGCGACCGCGTTCGGAAACCCGAGCTGCGCGAGCGCGACGACGTCCATGTAGCCTTCGACGACCAGCACGTACTTGCGCTCGCGAATCGCGAGCCGCGCCTCGAACAGCCCGTACAGCTCGCTGCCCTTGTTGAACAGCGGCGTTTCCGGCGAATTCAGGTACTTCGGTTCGCCGCTGCCGAGCACGCGGCCGCCGAAACCGATCACCTGCCCCTTCACGTTGCGGATCGGGAACATGATCCGCTCGCGGAACCGGTCGTAGCGGCGCCCGACGCCCTGGGCATCGGTTTTCTCGCTGACGATCACGAGCCCCGCCTCGACGAGCGACTCGTCGCGATAGTCCGGGAACGCGGCTTCGAGATTCTGCCAGCCGTCCGGCGCATAGCCGAGACCGAAGCGCGCGGCGATCTCGCCGGTCAGGCCCCGGTTCTTCAGGTACTGGATCGCGACGGTCGCGCCGCGCAACTGCTTGCGGTAGTAGTCGCACGCCGCCGTCATCGCATCGGACAGCGCGGTCGCCACCGATTTCGACACGGGCGCCGGATAGTCGCCGCCACCGCCTCCGCCCCCACCGCCGCCGCGCATCGACGGTTCGTGCGGCACGGTCAGCCCGACGGATTGCGCGAGTTCCTGCACGGCTTCCGGGAACGTGAGCCCCGCGTGTTCCATCAGGAAGCCGATCGCCGTGCCGTGCGCGCCGCAGCCGAAGCAGTGATAGAACTGCTTGGTCGGACTGACGGTAAACGACGGGCTCTTCTCGTTATGGAACGGGCACAGGCCCATGAAGTTGGCGCCGCCCTTCTTGAGCTGCACGTACCGGCCCACCACGTCGACGATATCGACGCGGTTCAGCAAATCCTGCAGGAACGAATGCGGAATCACCGTGGGATCGAGCGAAAAAAGACAATACGACGCCCGGCGCACGCATCGCTGGGCGCGCCGGGAACGGGTTTTACTTCGTGAGCGCGGCCTTGACCTGCGCGGAAACGGCCGTCATGTCGGCACGGCCGGCGAGCTTGCCCTTCAGCACGCCCATCACCTTGCCCATGTCCTGCGGGCCGGCCGCGCCGGTTTGCGCGACGGCCGCCTGGACCTCGGCCGCCACTTCGGCGTCCGACAGTTGCGCGGGCATGTAGCCGCCCAGCACGGTCAGCTCGGCTTGCTCCTTCGCGACGAGATCGTCACGGCCGGCCGCCTGGAACTGGCTGATCGAATCCTTGCGCTGCTTGATCATCTTGTCGATCACGGCCGTGATGCCCGCGTCGTCGAGCGTGACCCGATCATCGACTTCGCGCTGCTTGATCGCGGCCATCAGCAGGCGAATCGTTGCCAGGCGCTCGCTTTCCTTCGCGCGCATCGCGGCCTTCATGTCTTCGCTGATCTGCTCTTTCAAACTCATCTTTCACCCGGGATGGAAACGTGAATCCGACGCCCGCGAATGGGCGTCAACACAAAAACCCGCTTGGGACAGTGTCTCAAGCGGGTTGCTCGAATCCGGCATCGGCGACTCGCCGCCTGATCGGCTGCGCGATCGCACCCGATCGCACGGAGTCGCCGGTGCGCCGCTCAGCGAACCGCGCGGCGCCCAATCGTTCAGTACAGCTTCTTCGGCAGCGTCTGGCTGCGAATACGCTTGTAATGACGCTTCACCGCAGCGGCCTTCTTACGCTTGCGTTCTGCGGTCGGCTTCTCGTAAAACTCGCGCGCACGAAGCTCGGTCAGCAGACCGTTCTTCTCGATCGTGCGCTTGAAGCGACGCATTGCAACTTCGAACGGCTCGTTCTCTTTAACGCGAATGATCGTCATGATCCGACACGAATAAAGGTTTGCAAGGAAAGACTACCGAGTATAGCAGAGCGATTGTTCAAAGGCACGGACCCCAACCCGCCAGAACGGCGCCGGCCGGCGCGTCAGGCGCCTCGCGCATACTCGGCCGCGGCCTGCCCGGCCGCCGTGCCGGACGCCCATGCCCACTGGAAGTTGTAGCCGCCGAGCCAGCCCGTCACGTCCACCGCCTCGCCGACGAAGAACAGCCCCGGCACGCGCGCGCTCATCATCGTGGCCGACGACAGCTCGCGCGTATCGACCCCGCCCTTCGTCACCTCGGCCTTCTTGTAGCCTTCGGTGCCGTTCGGCGTCAGCGTCCAGCCGGACAGCGCGTCGCCGATCTGGCGCAGCGTCTTGTCGGGCAGATCCGCGAGCCGCGCGTCAGCCGCGACGCGATGCGTGTCGAGCCACGCATGCGCGAGGCGCGACGGCACCCAGTCGGCGAGCAGTGAGCCGATCTGGCGCTTCGACGTGCGTTTCGCGTCGAGCAGATCGGCCACCGTGTCGCGCTGCGGCAGCAGGTCGACGCGGATCGGGTCGCCGGGCTGCCAGTAGCTCGAGATCTGCAGGATGCCGGGCCCGGACAGCCCGCGATGGGTCAGCAGCAGGTCCTCGACGAATTCGCCGCCGCGCTTCTTGTCGCCGGTCGATACCCGCACTTCGAGCGATACGCCGGACAGCGGCGCGAACGGCGCCCAGTCTTGCGGTGCGAACGTCAGCGGCACGAGCGCGGGCCGCGTATCGACGAGCTTGTGGCCGAACTGCTTCGCGAGCCGGTAGCCGAAATCGGTCGCACCGATCTTCGGAATCGACAGCCCGCCGGTCGCGACGATCAGTGCGCGCGCCCCGATCGGGCCGGCCTGCTGCGTGTCGAGCGTGAAGCCGTCGGACGGCGCATGGCGCACCGCGTCGACGACGACGGGCCGGCGCCACGCGATGCCGCCCGCGTCGCACTCGTGCTTCAGCACGTCGATGATCGCGTCGCTGCCGTGGTCGCAAAAGAGCTGGCCCTTGTGCTTTTCGTGCCAGGTCACGTGATGGCGCTTGAGCAGCCCGAGGAAGTCGCGCGGCGTATAGCGCGCGAGCGCCGAGCGCGCGAAATGCGGATTCGACGACAGGTAGTTGTCGGGGCCGGCGTACAGGTTCGTGAAGTTGCAACGGCCGCCGCCCGAGATGCGGATTTTCTCGGCAAGCCGCGGCGCGTGATCGATCAGCACGACGCGGCGGCCGAGCTGGCCGGCGACCGCGGCGCTCATCATGCCGGCGGCGCCCGCGCCGATCACGGCGATGTCATAAGTTTCCATGGCGCGGATTGTACCCGCCCGGCCTCGGGCTCGGGCCGCCCGCAGGGGCCGTGAGCCCCCGCCTGCTATAATTTCGGGTTACGTTGACCTACCTGCGGCGCGTCCGAAACGGCGTGCCCTGCCCGCACCCATGCTCGTTCTCGGCATCGAAAGCTCCTGCGACGAAACCGGCCTCGCGCTCTACGACACGCAGCGCGGCCTGCTCGCGCACGCGCTCCATTCGCAGATCGCGATGCACCGCGACTACGGCGGCGTCGTGCCCGAGCTCGCATCGCGCGACCACATCCGCCGCGCGCTGCCGCTGCTGGAGGAAGTGATGGCGCAAAGCGGCACGCGCCGCGACGACATCGACGCGATCGCGTTCACGCAGGGCCCCGGCCTCGCCGGCGCGCTGCTGGTCGGCGCGAGCATCGCGAATGCACTCGCGCTCGCGTGGAACAAGCCGACCGTCGGCATCCATCACCTCGAAGGCCACCTGCTGTCGCCGTTGCTGGTCGACGAGCCGCCGCCGTTCCCGTTCGTCGCGCTGCTGGTTTCCGGCGGCCACACGCAACTGATGCGCGTGACCGACGTCGGCGTGTACGAGACGCTCGGCGAAACGCTCGACGACGCGGCCGGCGAAGCGTTCGACAAGACGGCGAAACTGATCGGCCTCGGCTACCCGGGCGGCCCCGAAGTATCGAAGCTGGCCGAAACGGGCACGCCGGGCGCGGTCGTGCTGCCGCGCCCGATGCTGCATTCGGGCGATCTCGACTTCAGCTTCAGCGGCCTGAAGACGGCCGTGCTCACGCAGATGAAGAAATTCGAAGCGGCGAAGCTCGACGGCGAAGCCCTCGAACGCGCGAAGGCCGACCTGGCACGCGGCTTCGTCGATGCGGCCGTCGACGTACTCGTCGCGAAGTCGCTCGCCGCGCTGAAGAAGACCAAGCTCAAGCGCCTCGTGGTCGCGGGCGGCGTCGGCGCGAACCGCCAGTTGCGCGCGGCACTGTCGGCGGCCGCGGCCAAGCGCGGCTTCGACGTGCACTACCCCGATCTCGCGCTCTGCACCGACAACGGCGCGATGATCGCCCTCGCGGGCGCGCTGCGGCTAGGCCGCTGGCCGGAACAGGCGAATGCCGACTACGCGTTCACGGTGAAGCCGCGCTGGGATCTCGCGTCGCTCGCGGGCTGAATCGCGCCGCACGACACTGCCCGCCGGAAAACGAAAAAGCCGCTCGTTCGAGCGGCTTTTCTCATTGGCAGGACAAAATGCCGCAGTCGCGGCGTTATGCAGCCTGTCGCTTGTCGCGTTCGATCAACGCATACGCGCTGTGATTGTGGATCGATTCGAAGTTCTCGGCTTCGAGCACGTAAGCAACCACCCGCTCGTCCGCATCGAGACGTTGTGCGACGTCGCGCACCAGATCCTCGACGAACTTCGGGTTCTCGTATGCACGCTCGGTGACGAACTTCTCGTCCGGACGCTTCAACAGCCCCCACAGTTCGCACGACGCTTCTTCTTCCGCGATGCGGATCAGCGCCTCGACCGGCAGATCGGCGGCCAGCTCGGCATCGATCGTCACGTGCGAGCGCTGGTTGTGCGCGCCGTACTGCGAGATCTTCTTCGAGCACGGGCACAGGCTCGTGACCGGCACGAGCACCTTCAGGAACAGGCGCGTGTCGCCGTTGCGGCTTTCGCCGGCGAGCGTCACTTCATAGTCGAGCAGGCTCTGCACGCCGGACACCGGCGCGGTCTTGTTCACGAAATACGGGAACGTGACTTCGATGCGGCCGGCCTCGGCTTCGAGCTTCACGAGCATCGACGCGAGCATCGCGCGGAAGCGCTCGACCGTCAGCGGCGCGCGGTTCTCCTCGAGCAGCGCGACGAAGCGCGACATGTGCGTGCCCTTCTGATCGGCCGGCAGACGGACGTCGAGATTCCAGACACCGACGGTCGGTTGCACGTCGCCGCTTTCGGTACACACCGTCAACGGATGCCGGACCGCCTTCACGCCCACGCGCTGAATCGGGATCTGACGGGTATCCACCGTGCTCTGCACGTCGGGCATCACGAAGGCGGGATTCATCTGGTTCATCTTGTTCAATCCTTGTAAGCCGCGCGTTCGACGACGCGCACGCCGCATCATGCGGCAGCCGGAAAAGCAACATGGGCCCGCAGGCCCATGTTTTCCGCATCAATGAAGACCGGTTGCGCCAGTCGCACCGACGCCGCCCGCAGGCGGCGCCAGCTTATGCGACGCGCTTCGCGTGGCCGGCGACATCGGCCGCCGGGCTCAGGAAGCGTTCGCGAATCGACTTCGCGATGCCCGCGCCGTCGAGGCCGCATTGCGCCAGCAGCTTCGCGTGGTCGCCGTGGTCGACGAACTGGTCAGGGAGGCCCAATTGTAGTACGGGTCGGATAACCCCACTCTCCATCAGGGCTTCCACGCAGGCCGAGCCCGCGCCACCCATCACGCAGCCTTCCTCGACCGTGACGAGGTAATCGTGCGTTTCGGCCAGCTCGCGCACGAGCGCCCCATCGACCGGCTTCACGAAACGCATGTTCGCGACCGTTGCATCGAGTTCCTCGGCAGCGGCGAGCGACGGTGCGACCATCGTGCCGAACGCGAGGATCGCGACGCGCTTGCCTTCCGGCTGCGACGTGCGGCGACGCACTTCACCCTTGCCGAGCGGGATCTCGGTGAATTCCTTCACCGTCGCCACGCCCGTGCCCGCGCCGCGCGGATAACGCACCGCGGTCGGGTTCGGCTGCTGCAGCGCCGTGTGCAGCATCTGACGGCATTCGTTCTCGTCGGACGCGGCCATGATCGTCATGTTCGGGATGCAGCGCATGAACGCGAGATCGTATGCGCCCGCATGCGTCGCGCCGTCCGCGCCGACGAGGCCCGCGCGATCGATCGCGAACACGACCGGCAGGTTCTGCAGCGCGACGTCGTGGATCAACTGGTCGTACGCACGTTGCAGGAACGTCGAGTAGATCGCGACGACGGGCTTCAGCCCCTCGGTCGCGAGACCGCCCGCGAACGTCACCGCGTGCTGCTCGGCGATGCCCACGTCGTAGTAGCGATCCTTGAAGCGCTTCTCGAACTCGACCATGCCCGAGCCTTCGCGCATCGCGGGCGTGATGCCGACCACGCGCGTATCGCGCTCGGCTTCGTCGCACAGCCACTCGCCGAACACTTGCGTATAGGTCTTCTTCGCGGGCGTCGTCGACGGCTTGATGCCTTCGGCCGGGTTGAACTTGCCGGGGCCGTGATAGAGCACCGGATCGGCTTCGGCGAGCTTGTAGCCCTGGCCTTTCTTCGTCACCACGTGCAGGAACTGCGGGCCGCGCAGTTCGCGGATGTTCTGCAGCGTCGGGATCAGCGAATCGAGATCGTGACCGTCGATCGGGCCGATGTAGTTGAAGCCGAACTCCTCGAACAGCGTGGCCGGCACGACCATGCCCTTCGCGTGCTCCTCGAGCTTGCGCGCGAGTTCGAGCACCGGCGGCGCCACGCTCAGCACGCGCTCGACGCCCGCGCGCGCAGCCGCATAGAAGCGGCCCGACATCAGGCGGGCGAGATGGCGATTCAGCGCGCCGACCGGCGGCGAGATCGACATGTCGTTGTCGTTGAGGA
>Ga0209371_1000971_pt1 | contig 22220 bp, 19 predicted proteins | sample AgamicAtAmrz_FD_187165 | JGI IMG/M metagenome (GOLD analysis project Ga0209371, IMG submission 187165) | Agave microbial communities from Guanajuato, Mexico - At.Am.rz (SPAdes) (version 2) | ecosystem: Host-associated > Plants > Roots > Rhizosphere | place: Guanajato, Mexico | collected 2012-06-07
GCTGAACGGCAACGGCGACGCGACCGGGCTCGAATGGATTCGCGAAGCGGGCCTGCTGACGACGCCGATCGCCTATACGAACACGCACAGCGTCGGGGCGGTGCGCGACGCGCTGGTCGCGAACGAACGCGAAGCGGCGGCCGGCCGCGTGTACTGGTGCATGCCGGTCGTGATGGAAACCTACGACGGATTGCTGAACGACATCTGGGGGCAGCACGTGAACGCCGCGCACGTGCAGCGCGCGCTGGCCGCCGCGCAGTCGGGGCCGGTCGCCGAAGGCGGCGTGGGCGGCGGCACGGGCATGATCTGCCACGAGTTCAAGGGCGGCATCGGCACCGCGTCGCGCGTGCTGGCGAACGATGCGGGCGGCTGGACCGTCGGCGCGCTCGTGCAGGCGAACTACGGTGTGCGCGAAATGCTGCGCGTGGCCGGCTACCCGGTCGGCGAAGTGCTGCGGCACGTGCATTCGCCGTTCCGCGAAGCCGACGCGAAAGGCGAAGCCGGCATGGGTTCGATCGTCGTCACGATCGCGACCGACGCACCGTTGCTGCCGCATCAATGCACGCGTCTCGCGCAGCGAGCGAGCGTCGGGCTGGCCCGTGTCGGCGGCGGCACCGAGGATTCGAGCGGCGACATCTTCCTCGCGTTCGCCACCGGCAACGCCGGCTTGCCGGCGGTGAACTACGGCAGCAAGGGCGCGCCGACCACCGGCGTGCAAATGGTCAACAACGACCATATTTCCGCGCTGTTCGTCGCGGCAGCGGAAGCGGTGGAAGAAGCGATCGTGAATGCGCTGGTCGCGGGCGGCGACGTCGCATCGCGCGGGGCGCGGGTCGAAGGGATCGGCCAGGCGCGCTTGCTGGATGCGTTGCGCGAAGTGGGTTGGCGGCCGGGGCGCGGCGCCTGAAACGGCAAGCGCCGCTTCAATCGAAGCGGCGTGGGGCGAAACGGCGATGCGGCGAGCGGCCGGACCGCCGTCCGCCCGCGCTTGCGTTGCATGCAATGCGGGCGATACGGGCCGGGCCGTGACGACGCGGCGTCATGCTCAGCTGCCGAAGTAGATGTTGCAGAAGCTGACGGGGCCGACGCAGGCGTTCGGGTCTTCCTGCTTCGATTGCGCGCGATCGACGCGGCCGGCGGCCTGGATCGCCTCGGCGCGGTTCGCCTGTTGCGGTGCGGCGTCTGCCGGCGCCGGCTGCGCGTGAGCGACGGCAGCGGTGAGCGACAGGGCAACGAGGGCGAGGTGCAGCGGCTTCATTTTGTTTCTCCTGGGTGAGTGCCAGTCTCGCTGGCAGTGAGGAAACTATAGGCTCGCACTGCTTAAAGATTAATCACCGCGGCTGTAGAGCTTATTTCCATCCGGAACAACGATCCCGTTGCACGCGCACCCGTTTTCAATGACGGTGCCGGTTGAACGGCGCGTCCTTGTCCAGCAGCGCGCTGCGCATGAAGTGCAGGCAACCGACGATCCTTTGCATGCTGCGGCGCGCGTCGGGCACCGCGTACCACGCCTGCAGCGTGTGCTGTGCCGCACGGATCGCGAGATTCACCGATTTCAGCGTGCGCGCATGGCGACTGGGCGTCGGATCGTCGAAGAAGCGCGGCAGTTCGTTCAGCACCGCATCGATCGAACCGGTCCAGCGCAGCGTCTGCGGCGGTTTCGACGCGCAGAACGCGTGCAGCTCGTCGCGCAGGTCGATGATCGCGTGGCCGACCTCGAGCGTCGACAGCATCCAGCGCAGTGCATCGCGATGCTGCCGCGTACGGCGCACCAGCAGCGTGCGCAGTTGCGCCATCAGGTCGTGCGTGCTCGACTGGAAGCGCTGCGCGAGGCCGTCCGGCGCGCCTTCGCATGCAAGCGTCACCTGGCGGCGCAAGTCGTGCGCGATCCGTCCGGTGAGCCAGGGCATGTGGGTCGGCAATACGACGGCGAACACGAGCGAGCACGCGAGCATCGCGACGACGACCGCCAGCCCGTTGTTGATCAGCACTTCAGGCGTATACGCGATCGTGTTGTCGGGGCCCGCGAGCAGGCAGAAGAACACCGCGAAGCCGATCCCGTAGCCGGACAGCCCCGGCCGCATCGCGAGGAACGCGCCGAGGCCGAGCACCGGCGCGAGCGCCGCGCACAGCAGCGGAAAACCGTCGATGTTCGGATAGACGTAGCACAGGAACAGGTAGCCGACGGCGGTCGCGAACGCCGCGCCGACGCCCATCTGCGCGACGAACTTCGGCGCGCGCGGCGAGGTCGAGCTGAGCGCGCATGCGATCGCGGTGGCGATCACCGCGAGCGAGCCGCTCGGCCATTCGGACGCGATCCAGAACGCGCTCATCGCGCCGACGGCGACCACCGTGCGCAGAAACGCGAAGCCGACGAAGAACGCATTGGTTTTCACCGCGTAATGCGTGACCGAGCGCTCGAACGCGTGATCGTCCTGGTCGAGTGACGCGTACGTGTCGACGTAGCCGAGATATTCGCCGATGAACCGGTACAGCAGCTCGATCGCGGTATCGAAGTCGAGCAGGCCGCCGGCCGCATGGTCCTCGAGGGTTCGCCGCGACGCACGCGCGGCCTTCGGCAACGCACCGTGGAAGCGGCGCAGTTCGAGCAGCGCGCCGGTGGCCGGTGCGATGCCGCGCTGGCGTTCGTCGCGCAACGCGGCGAAGCGCAGCGCGAGCGCGTCGACGTGCGGCGCCAGCGCGTCGAGCACCGCGTCCGACTGGTTCGCCCGCAGTCGTTTGACGAGCTGATGCAGCGCATGCAGCCGCGTGCACGCGTTCATGAACTCGCTGTTCAGCCGCGCGAGCCGCCGGCTGCGCGCGCGAATGTGGGGGTCCTCGAACGATGCGAACGCACGGTTGGCTTCGAAGCCGACGATGTCGTCGACGAAATCGGCGAAGCGTCGCTCGAAATCGCCGCGCGCGACGTCGCCCGCCAGCGCGCCGGCCGTGAACGCCGCGAACGTCGCGTGGCGCGTGCTCAACGAACGCATCAGCGCCTTCGCGGAACTCAAAGGCAGGATCAACGCACTGACCGCGCCCGAGCACGCGATGCCGAGTGCGACTTCCGCGGCGCGCGTGAGCGCGGACTGGAACAGCGTCTGCGGTGTCATCACGGCCGGCAGGCCGATCAGCGCGGCCGTGTAGCCGGCGAGCACGAAGCCGTACCAGCGAAAGTGGCGGTTGCGCACCGCGAGCGCGATGCAGCCGCCGATCCACAGCGTGATGCCGGCCATGTACAGCTCCGGCTGCTGCGCGAACAGCCCACCGAGCGCGAGCGCGCCGACGAGGCCGGCCGCCGTGCCGAGCACGCGATAGAAGCTCTTCGCGAACACCATGCCCGACAGCGGCTGCATCAGCACGAACACGGTCGTCATCGCGGTGCGCGGCTGCGACATTTCCAGACGCATCGCGATGCCCATCGCCAGCAGCGCCGCGAGCACGGTTTTCGCGAGGTGCAGCCAGATCAGCCCGTCGGTCGCGGCCCAGTCGCGCGCCGCGTTGCCGAGCGGATCGAGCCATGCGCTCCATCGTGCCGGTTCGATGGAAGGTCGCTCGATCGCAGGTTGTGGCTTCATGAAAAGAGGGCCCAAAGCCGACCGGGCGAGGTGCCGCGGTGCGTCCGAACGGGTCCGTTCGACTGGTGAGGCGCCGATTGTAGGAGTGCGGCGCCCGTGCATTAACGCAGTTGCGGGGAAACGATAGTTGCAGCCGACGTAACAATCTATCGCGCGCAGTGGAGGAAAATGGCGGCTCCGCTACAGGTTGCTCACAGGAATGGATACGCTACAAAACATGCGGGTGTTTTCGCGCGTCGTCGAGACGGGCAGTTTCACCGCCGCCGCGCAATCGCTGAATTCGACGACCGGTGCGATGTCGCGCGCGGTGTCGGAGCTCGAGGCGCGCCTGCGCACCCGTCTGATGAATCGCTCGACGCGCCGTCTCGCGCTCACGTCGGCCGGCGAAAGCTATCTGCGGCGCTGCCGCCAGATCCTCGCCGACGTCGACCGCGCGGAAGAAGAGGCGAGCTGCGCGCACGAGCGCCCGGCCGGCGTGCTGCGCATGCACAGCTTCGCGAGCGTCGGTCACCACTACGTATTACCCGCGCTGACGCGCTATCACGCGCAATTCCCGGACGTGTCGATCGAGCTGTCGCTGTCGCAGCGGATGCCCGACCTGTTCGACGGCACGAGCGACATGGCCGTCGTCACTGCATCGTCGCTGCCCGATTCGGAACTCGTGTCGCACCTGCTCGGCTCGACGTTCAGCATTCTGTGCGCATCGCCCGACTACGTGAAACGGCACGGCGTGCCGGCCCGCCCACAGGATCTCGCCGCGCACGCGTGCCTGACGCTGTGTACGCCGGCGTTCCCGACGCACGAATGGGTGCTCGAAGGGCTCGACGGCGTCGAGCAGATCCACGTCGCCGGGCCGGTGCAGACCAATACCGCCGAATCGCTCGCCCTCGCGATCCGCGACGGCATCGGGATCGGCATGCTGCCGCTGTATTCGGCCATCGACGCGCTGCGTGACGGCACGCTCGTCCGTGTGCTGCCCGCGCATATCCTGCAGAAGATGAACGTGTATGCGCTGTACCCGTCGCGCCGCTTCGTCGATGCGAAGGTGCGGACCTGGGTCGAGATGCTGCGTGCGCAGGTGCCGACGATGATCGCGCGCGACGTCGAGATGCTGAACGCGATCGACCGCGAACCGCAGGCCGCCTGAACGCAGGCCGTCTGAAACCCGCACGCGCATCGGCGCGCGGCGGGTTGCTTCATGCAAACACCCGATACGCATCGCTCGCCACGCATGCGTGATGCGAGCGACGCGCATCGTCACAGCGCGGGCCTGGCCGCCGCGCCCGATTCGGTGGCCGGCTCGCCGGCCGGGCCGTAGGCGGCCTGCGCCGCTTTTCGCTCGGCGAGACGTTTCGCCTGCAGTCGTTCCTGCGCCGCGAGGATGTCCTCCGGATAGTTGCCGATTTCACCGCGCGCCGGGTTGTAGCCGACCGATTCGAGATCGATCAGCTCCTGCAGCACCTGCGCGCGCGTGACGGGCGACTTGGCCTGCTGGGCGAACGACAGGGCCGGTGCAGCGAGCAGGACGGCAGCGGCGGCGGTAACGACGAGCGATTTCACGTGGTTCTCCTGAATACGGGGTGGGTGGCCGGATCGACACGCCGCACGCGATGCGCGGCTCCGACCTTCGACGTCAGTCTACGCAGCGGGCCGATGTGCAAACACCCCGATTCCAGGAGGGCTGCGTTCCAGAAGCAACAACATTGGCGCGGTCGCCCGCACCGGGCGAAATCGTGAGCCCACACGGGCGCCGTGCATACGGGCGACGTCGCGCGCTGCCCGTCAGAACCGCGTGCGCATGCCGATCGTGCCGACGACCTGATTCGCCGTGCTCGATGCGCCGCCCGACGTGTTGATGAACGCCTGGTAGCCGCGGCCCGATGCGTGCTGGAACATGGCTTCCGCGTACAGGTCGGTGCGGCGCGACAGCTTGTACACGGCCTGCAGGTTCGCCTGATGCCATTTCGGGTCGGTGCCGTGCTTGCTGTCGGGATTCGACACGCTGGCGTCCGTATAGACATAGGCCGCGCCGACGCTGACGGCCGGCGTGACCGCATAGCGCACGTTCAGGTCGTAGTTGTTGAACGCGATCTGGCCGCTCGAGCCGAACGCGCCCGTGTTGTCGTACTGCGAGCGCGTGTAGACGAAGCCGACGGTCGCCGGGCCGAACACGTAGCTGACGCCGCCGCCGTACGTGCGCATGCGGTCCGAGCCGATCGACCAGCCGCCCTGGTTCAGGCTCTTCGCTTCGGCCGAATCGGTCGCGCCGGGGCTCGCGCTCGTCGAACCCTTGGTACCGTTCATCTGCAGGTAGGCGCCGGCCAGCTTCAGCGGGCCGTTCGTGTAGCTCGCGGCCACGCTGTACGCGCGGTTGGCGCTGAAATTCGTCGAGTTGGAGAACGCGTACAGCGCGCCGACCTTGAAGCCCGCGATCGTGTCGCTCGTGTACTTCACCGCGTTGCTGATACGCAGCGAGTGGTTCAGGTTGTCGTTGTCGAACGGATGCGCGAAGCCCGTATCGCCGAAATCGCCGGACGTCGCCGACAACGGCGCGACGAAGTCGACCATCGTGTCGTACTGGCGGCCGAGCGTCAGCGTGCCGTAGCCGGCCTGGCTCAACCCGACATACGCGTGCCGGCCGAACAGCTTGCCGTCCTGGCCGAGCCCGCCGTTGTTCGCGTTGAAGCCGTTTTCGAGCACGAACAGCGCCTTCAGCCCGCCGCCGAGATCCTCGGTGCCGCGCAGGCCGAAGCGGCTGCCGTTGATCGTGCCGGTCGTCATGCGCCACTGCGACGCGCCGTTCACGTTGTTGGTATAGGCGATGCCGGCGTCGATCAGGCCGTACAGCGTGACCGAGCTTTGCGCGTGGGCGAGCGGCGTGAGGAGTGCGGCGGCGCCTGCGCCGGCGATCAGGGTTTTTTTCATCGGGAAGCTCCTGCGGGTGGGACTGGAAACCAAAGTTCGGCGCAAGTATAGGAATGCGCGGCGCGCGCACGGCCGTCCGGGCCGCGAGCGCACTGTTCCAGATCCGGCAAGCATCCTTCACAAAACTGACACGACTCGGCGCGCACGCCCCGGCCAGGCGATTCCTGCGTGACGGACGGCCCATGGCCTGCGCCCGGAACAGCCCGGTTGTCGTGTCGATGCAACATGCGTGACACGTGCGCGCATCGCTGCTTTTCCTCCATACTGGTCGTTCGGACCACACGGCCGCCGACGCAGATCGCGCGGCCGTGTCAACGCAGCACGACAAGAGGCCTCCCCATGAACCTGTTCAACGTACGTCTGCGCGGCCGCGACGGCCTGTTCACGATCGGCGTCGATGCCGGCAAGATCGCGCGGATCGATGCGCAAACCGCGCCGATCGCGTCGACGAACCCCGACCATATCGATGGCGGCGGCCGTCTCGCGATTGCGCCGCTCGTCGAGCCGCATATCCACCTCGATGCCGTGCTGACGGCCGGCGAACCCGCGTGGAACATGAGCGGCACGCTGTTCGAAGGCATCGAGCGCTGGGCCGAGCGCAAGGCGACGATCACGCACGAGGACACCAAAGCGCGCGCGCATGCGGCGATCGGCATGCTGCGCGACCACGGGATCCAGCACGTACGCACGCACGTCGATGTGACCGATCCGACGCTCGCCGCGCTGAAGGCGATGCGGGAAGTGAAGGACGAGGCGCGCGGGCTGATCGATCTGCAGATCGTCGCGTTCCCGCAAGAGGGCATCGAATCGTTCGACGGCGGCCGCGCGCTGATGGAGCAGGCGATCGAGCTCGGCGCGGACGTCGTCGGCGGAATTCCGCATTTCGAGAACACGCGGGAGCAGGGCGTCAGCTCGATCCGCTTCCTGATGGATCTCGCGGAACGCACGGGCTGCCTCGTCGACGTGCACTGCGACGAAACCGACGATCCGCATTCGCGCTTTCTCGAAGTGCTCGCGGAAGAAGCGCGCGTGCGCGGCATGGGCGCGCGCGTCACCGCGAGCCACACGACCGCGATGGGTTCGTACGACAACGCGTACTGCTCGAAGCTGTTCCGGCTGCTGAAGCGGGCGGGGCTGAACTTCATCTCGTGCCCGACCGAGAGCATTCACCTGCAAGGGCGCTTCGACACGTTTCCGAAGCGGCGCGGCGTCACGCGCGTCGCGGAACTCGACCGGGCCGGGATCAACGTGTGCTTCGGGCAGGATTCGATCAAGGACCCGTGGTATCCGCTCGGCAACGGCAACATCCTGCGCGTGCTCGATGCGGGCCTTCATATCTGTCACATGATGGGTTACCAGGACCTGCAGCGCTGCCTCGACTTCGTAACCGACCACAGCGCGACGACGATGCATCTCGGCGAGGGCTACGGCATCGAGATCGGGCGTCCGGCGAATCTCGTCGTGCTCGACGCGGACAGCGACTACGAAGCCGTACGCCGGCAGGCGAAGGCCACGCTGTCGATGCGTCACGGGAAGGTCATCATGCGGCGTGAGCCGGAGCGCATCACGTATCCGGATTGACGCGGAAGGCGGGCCATCGCGGCCCGCCGGCCTTCATGTATTCACGAAATGCATGAGTCGATTCGAAAAATACGTTTGTCTCATGAGAGGCGGGGGCCTACGATGCGGTCCTGATGACGGCGTGCAGCGTGCGCGCCGCCTTTTCGATCCTCGTTCGTCGACCCCCATGCGCCTCGATCTTCCATCCGCTCCCGCCGCTTCCTCGCCACCCGTCAGCCCGTTCGCGCGCATGGCCGTCGTCACGGTCCTGACCGGTATCGGCGCAGGTCTCGGCGGCATGCTGCTCGCGTTGCTGCTGCATGCGATCCAGCACCTCGCGTACGGCTACAGCATCGCGCACGTGATCGGGTCCGAGAGCTTCCTCAGTGGCGTGACCAGCGCCGAACCACTGCGTCGGCTGGCGGTGCTGACCGTCTGCGGGATCGTCGCCGGCGGCGGCTGGTGGGCGCTTTACCTCTATGGCCGGCCGCTCGTCAGCATCCGTCGCGCGGTGCGCGCGGCCGATCCGCGGATGCCGTTCGTCAGCACGACGGTTCATGCGCTGCTGCAGATCGTCACCGTCGCGCTCGGCTCGCCACTTGGCCGCGAAGTCGCGCCGCGCGAGATCGGCTCGCTGCTCGCCGGGCGGTTCGCGCATGCGGCGCGACTCACGCCCGACGATTGCCGGCTGATGGTCGCGTGCGGCGCCGGTGCGGGGCTAGCGGCCGTCTACAACGTGCCGCTCGGCGGCGCGATCTTCGTGCTCGAGGTGCTGCTCGGCACGTTCGAAATGCGTGCGCTGATCGTGGCGGTCGTGACGTCCGCGATCGCGGCGATCGTCGCGTGGCTCGGCCTCGGCAATGAGCACCAGTACACGGTGCCCGCGTTCGTGCTGAGCACGCCGCTGGTCGCATGGTCGATCGCCTGCGGGCCGCTGTTCGGCTTCGCCGCGTACGGTTTCGTGCGGCTCACGACCCGCGCGCGGGCGAACGCGCCGAATGACTGGCGGCTACCGGTGTTCGCGCTGCTCAACTTCGTGGTGATCGGCGTGCTCTCGATGGGGTTTCCGCAATTGCTCGGCAACGGCAAGGGGCCGGCATCGCTGGGCTTCGACGGCACGCTGACGATCGGCCTCGCGGCGGTGCTGCTCGTGCTGAAGGTGCTGATCGAGGCCGGCAGCCTGCGGGCCGGCGCAGAAGGCGGGCTGCTGACGCCGGGCCTCGCGAACGGCGCGCTGCTCGGGGTCGTGCTCGGTGGACTGTGGAGCATCGTGTGGCCGGGCGCATCGCTCGGCGGATGCGCGCTGATCGGCGCGACCGCGTTTCTCGCCGCGTCGATGCAGATGCCGATCACGGCCGTCGTGCTGCTGCTCGAATTCACGCGCGCGAATCACGACTGCCTCGTGCCGATGCTGCTGGCGGTGGCCGGTTCGCTCGTTGCGTACCGGTTCGCGCGGCGGGTGGCGGAGCGGCGGTCGAGCAAGGTGGCGACCGCGAGCATGCCGGCGACGGTGGCGCGTTGATTCGCCGATCCGTCGAGATTCGCGACCCGCGTGGCGACACGCATATCACCTCATCAAGTGCCCGCCCGATCGTTGCGAGCACGTATCAGTTCTGACCGAATGTAGCGAGCTGCGAACCCGGTGAGGCCCGCATCCTTGCCGCTCGAATCACATCCGCCTTCAGCCGCGCGACCGCACGTCGGCGTGCTCGTGCCCGTGCCGCAACGCAAGGCTCGCGAACGCCGCGACGACGAGCGCGGCCGCCAGCAGCGTCAGCCCGTTCTTAGCATTGCCGGTCGCCTGTTCGATCGCGCCGACGACGGTCGGTCCGACGAAGCCGCCGAGCAATCCGCACGTATTCACGAGCCCGAGCCCGCCGGCCAGCGCGCTGCCGGCGAGCCGCGATGCCGGAAACGTGAACACGATCGACTGCACGACGAAGAACATCGATGCGGCCACGCACACGCAGAGCAGCCCCGCCAGCGGCGACGCATGCGCGGCGCCGACCATCCCGGCGGCCATGACCACCAGCCCCGCGCACAGCATCCGGCGCGAATGACGCGACTCGCGCGCGAAGCGCGGCAGCGTCCCGGCGCCCAGCGCGGCGGCGAGCCAGGGCAGCGACGTCAGCAGCCCGACCGCGACCGGCGAGAGCCGCCCCGACGCGCCGATGATGCCCGGCAGGAAGAAGATCACCGTGTAGATGGTCAACTGGTGGCAGAAGTACACGAAGATCGCGAGCCAGATCTGCGGATCGCGCAGTGCGGCGCCGAACGCATGGCCGCCGTGCGCGGCGACGCCCGCGTCCTGTTCGGCGGCCAGCTTGCGCTCGAGCGCGCGGCCGGTTTCCGGGGCGAGCCACGGCGCGGCGCTCGGACGGTCCGGCAATCGCGTCCACACGACGAACGCGAGCAGGATCGCCGGAATGCCTTCGACGACGAACAGCCATTGCCAGCCGTGGAAGCCGAGCGTGCCGTCGAGCTCGATCAGCGCGCCGGCGAGCGGCCCGCCGACGATGTTGGCGATGCACACGCCGAGCAGGAAATAGCCGGTGGCGCGCGCACGTTCCTCGCGGCCGAACCAGTACGTCAGATACAGCATCACGCCAGGAAACAGGCCGGCTTCGGCCACGCCGAGCAGCAGGCGCATCACGTAGAACGACGTCTCGCCGCGGACGAACGCCATCGCGACCGACAGCGCGCCCCACGTGATCATGATCCGCGTGATCCAGAAGCGCGCGCCGACGCGATGCATGATCAGGTTGCTCGGGATTTCGAACAGCGCGTAGGTGAGAAAGAACAGCCCCGCGCCGAGCCCGTACGCGGCCGATGAGATGCCGAGATCGACGCCCATCGAATGTTTGGCGAACGCGATGTTGGTGCGGTCGAGAAAGCTGATCACATAGGCGGCGATCAGCAGCGGCATGAGTTTGCGGAACAGCAGCCGGTTCAGCGACGCGTTCGCGTCGCCGGCGGCGGAAGACAATGCCTGAGCGTGATGAGTGGACATGCGGACGACTCCGGTAAGAGCGAACCGGCGCGCACGGCAAGCACGGCGCGCCGCGTTCGGCAAATGCCGCTGCGAGGCAGGCAGCGGATGGGCAGTCGACGGAGCCGCGCCGGCGGCGCTCGCATGGAGCGGGGCGATCAAGGGCGTCCTGGCGCCGACCGGCTCGGGCCGGCGCCTTGTCACTGCGCTTGCGGGTTCTGGTGTTGGGGTGCTACCCGGCGATCAGAAATTCACCGCGTCGCCGCCCTTGAGTGCGAGCATCGCGCGCGCCTCGGCCGGCGTCGCGATCTCGAGCGACAGGCCTTCGAGCACCTGGCGCATTTTCAGGACTTGCGCGGCGCTCGATTCCGCGAGCTTGCCGGGCGCGATCCACAGCGAATCCTCGAGCCCGACGCGCACGTTCGCGCCTTGCGCGGCGCCGATCGTCGCGAGCGGAATCTGGTTGCGCCCGGCGCCGAGGATCGACCACACGTAATCGCCGCCGAACAGGCGGTCGGCCGTCCGGCGCATGTGCATCAGGTCCTCCGGGTGCGCGCCGATCCCGCCGAGCAGGCCGAATACGCTTTGCACGAAGAACGGCGGCTTCGCGAGCCCGCGATCGACGAAGTGCGCGAGGTTGTACAGGTGCGAGATGTCGTAGCACTCGAATTCGAAGCGCGTGCCGTTCGCGCCGCAGCGCGTGAGGATCGTCTCGATGTCCGCGAACGTGTTCTTGAACACGAGATCGCGGCTTTTCTCGAGATGTTCGCGCTCCCACGGATGCTTCAGCTCTCGGAAGCGCTCGAGCATCGGGTACAGCCCGAAGTTCATCGAACCCATGTTCAACGACGCGACCTCGGGCTGGAAATGCAGCGCCGGCTGCAGCCGTTCGTCGACCGTCATGTGCGGGCTGCCGCCCGACGTGAGGTTGATCACCGCGTCGGTCCGCGCCTTGATGCGCGGCAGGAATTCGGCGAACACGGCCGGGTCCTGCGTCGGCTTGCCGTCGGACGGGTTGCGTGCGTGCAGGTGCAGGATCGCCGCGCCGGCCTGCGCGGCGGCGACCGCGGCCGTTTCGATTTCGTGCGGCGTCACGGGCAGGTAAGGCGACATCGACGGCGTATGGATCGCGCCGGTCGGCGCACAGGTGATGATGACTTTGCGAGCGTTTGCCACGGATGGATTCCTTTCGATGAACGATGCAGGAGGCGTCAGAGCACCTCGACGTTGCCGCAGACGGAGATCGCCTGCCCGGTGATCCCGTGCCCTCCCGGCGAACACAGGAACAGCGCGGTCGCGGCGATCTCGGCCGGATCGGTCATGCGCCGCAGCGAGATCTTCTCGAGATAGCGCTGCTCCATGTCGTCGTAGCCGATCCCGAGCTGCTGCGCGCGCGCCTCGATCACACGGCGCATCCGCGGGCCGCGCACGATGCCGGGCTGGATCGCGTTCACGCGGATGCCGAGCGGCCCGAGTTCGATCGCGAGACTTTTCACGAGGCCGACCACCGCCCATTTGGTGGCCGCATACGGTGTGCGAAACGCGTAGCCGAGCCGGCCGGCGACCGACGACAGCGCGATGATCGCGCCGCCGGGTTTCGACTCGCGGAGCAGCGGCACCGCGCGGCGTGCGAACTGGAATTGCGCGTTCAGGTTGATCGCGACGGTCTGCTCCCACTGCACGGGGTCGATTTCGTCGATGCCGCCGGTCGGGCCGGCGATGCCCGCGTTGTTGACCAGCACGTCGAGGCCGCCGAGCCGGGTCGACACGTCGGCGAACACGCGCTCGACGGCGGCCGGGTCGGACACGTCGGCCAGCGTCGCGCTGATCGCGCCGGTCGCGGCACGCGGCGGCCGGTCGGCGAGCGCTGCGATCGCGGCTTGCGACGCGTCGCACACGTGCACGCGCGCGCCGCATTCGGCGAACGCGTCGGCGATTTCGAGGCCGATGCCCGACGCGCCACCGGTCACGAGGACGCGCAGGCCGTCATAGGGTTTCAGCAGGTCGGAAGCTGTCATGCCGGGTTGTCTCCATCGTTGATGTTGTGGAATGACGGCCGCTCGCGTGTCGGGCAGCCGTGGCAGGCGGGCGCTACGGTTTCGCGTTGACGCTCCGCGGCGTCTGTTCGGCCCGCAGTGTCTCCGCGAGGTCATGCGCGGCGCCGCCGATGTCGAGCGCGATGCCGGCCCGCACGCCCGCGCCGTCGCGCCGTTCGAGCGCATCGACGATCGCGCGGTGCGCATCCATCGAGCGCCGCATGTGCGGGATGTCGAGCGCGACCATGTTGAGGAACGGGCCGACGCGCATCCACAGGTTCTCCACGATCGCGAGCGTGTTTTCGCTGGCGCCGTGCGCGTAGATCGCGCTGTGGAACGCGAAATTGCTTTGCAGGTAGGCGCGCGAGCGGCCGGCCTCGGCGTGTGCCTGCATCGTCTCGCAGGTCCTGCGCACGGCCGCGATCTGCGCGTCGGTCATCCGGGCGCACGCGCGTTCGGCGATGCAGCCTTCGAGCGCGATGCGCACGTCGCGGAGTTCGTCGAGCATGTCGAGCGTCATCGGCGGGACGACGAGCGCGCGATTCGGGCCGTCGACCAGCGCGCGTTCGGCGCGCAGCCGCGTGAGCGCGGCCCGCACGGGCATCGTCGACGAGCCGACCGCCTCGGCGACGCTGCGCAGGCTCAGCGCCTGGCCGGGCGCGAAGCGTCCGCTCATCAGCGCTTCGCGCAGTTGCTGATAGACCTTGTCGGCCATCGTTTCCTGTTCGATGACTTTCAGTGCGGGCGGGACGATGCGTGGCGGCAAGGTGGGATTCTCCTGGGATTGATCTGCGATCTGTGATCACACTGACGATGTGCGAAGTTTTGACGATCGGCAAAGCCGAGTCAAGTCGAACGGGATCGGGGAAAACGAGAGGGTGAAGCAGAAGAAGGATCGGCGTCCGGCAAGTCGGCATCCTTACAAAAAACTTTCCAGTCGCGCATCATGACGCCCTGATTCGATGCATTCGAAGGTTCTTCATTTCAACAACAAGGAGCCAAAGTGAAACGACCATCGTTTGCCGTTGCATGGGCCGCATCTCAGCGAATCTACGACCCGGCAAATTCCGGTGAGCGCGTTGCGAAAGTGATAGGTGGATACGTCGAGAAGAACGTCAACAATCCGAATCCGACAGAGCGATGGAGCAACACTTGCGCGGTGAGGATGAGTTATATCCTGGGTGAAGCCGGTATGGTGATACCGCGAATCCCCGAGCAAACGGTATCGGGCAGAGACAATCGGCAGGGACTTGATTCGCTTTCTCGAGCAACGCTGGGGGAAGGCTGAGGGCGTCAAATACCCGCCGTCGAACGGAGGACCACTTGCGGGTCGGCAGGGCGTCATCCTGTTCGAGGTGTCGGGGTGGAGCGATGCACAGGGCCACGCCACGCTGTTCAACGGGCGGACGTGTTACGACCATTGTTACTTCAACGAACCGGGCGCGCGGTATCGTACCGATCGCGCCAATTTTTGGAGCCTGTCATGAGGGGAGTCCGGATCGCCGCCGCGTTGGCGTGCATCGCGCTTCAACCGCCAATGGTCGTGGCGAAGGATGCCGCACAAACGTCGCCGGAGGCCGGCTCACGTACTTACCTCCAGAACTTCAAGGACCTGGTGCTCGCGGAGTGCCTGGCTACCGCATACAAGCAGGCGCCCGGCGTGAGCAAGGACATCGGCAGCAGCACCGGCGCGTTGCGCGACTGGACCTACTATGACATGGAACGTGCGCCGGACGTCATTCACGGGCTGGTCGCGAAGTATCTGGCTCGCGACTATCGGAATCCGGTCGTCGAATCGGAAGTCGCGGACGTGAAGTTCGACTTCCTGAAGTGCGTCGATCTGTATCACGGCAAGGAACTGGACGCGGCAGCGAAGCAATTCGTATCGCGCCCCAACCGTACCTACCGGACCGAGCATCCGCCGAAGCCTCAGTAGCGATCCAACGCCGTTGCGCGATGCGACGGCGCGCCGTATGCCATTTCGCCGACGCTATTCAAGCGTCCGGATCGAATTGCTGATCCCGCGCGCGCAGTCAATCACCGCCGGCGCGAGCTTGCGGCGCGCGTCGTCGAACGTCCAGCGGCTCGTCGGCGCGACCACGTGCACGGCCGCGACCGGCTGCCCCTGACTACCGAGCACGGGCGCGGCAATCGACATGTCGCCGATGAACAGTTCTTCCTGGTTGGTCGCGTAGCCTTCGCGCCGCGCGCCATCGAGCAACGCGACGAGATCGTCCAGCGCCGTGACTGTGCGCGGCGTATGCGGCGCGCGCACCATGCCGTCGAGCCGTGTGCGTGCGTGATCCGGCGGCAACGCGCTCAGGAACGCGCGGCCGCTGCCGGTGCAGTACATCGGGATACGGCTGCCGATCGGCATGTGGATCGGCACGAACTTCGTCGACACGAAACGCGCGACGTACACCATTTCGTCCTCGTCCGGCTCGGTGAGGTTGGTGGTTTCGCCGGTCAGGTTCGTCAGCTCGGACAGGAACGGATTCGCGACGTCGATCAGCGTATCGGCCGCGAGATAGTTGAAGCCGATCCGCATCACGTGCGGCGTGAGCTGATAACGCCGCGTGACCGGATGCTTGCGGATGTAGCCGAGCTTCTCGAGCGTATAGACCATCCGCTGCGCGGAGCTTTTCGTCATGCCCGCCGCGTCGGCCACTTCCGCCAGCGTCATCGTGCGCCGCTTCGCGCTAAACGCGCGCAGCACGTTGAGCCCTTTTTCCAGCGACTGGTTGAACAGCAGATCGTTTGCTTGGTCGGGCGACGTTTCCATGGCGAGGGGCGAGATCGATTCGATACCGCATCATATCGTATCGAATATCGATACGCAAAAATCTATTTGCGATGTTTTTGATTCGTTTTAAGATCAAGCCATCGTCGCAGTGTCGATCAGTGACCGGCCGGCGCACCGGATTATTCGAGAGGGAGTCACCATGGTTCCGTTCATCAAGCGGTTCGGCGCACTGGCCGCCGGTTTCGTCACCTGTATCGCGCTCTCCACGGCTTCGGCGAGCGGCGTCGCCGCCGAGCCCACGCTGAAGGTCGGCGCGACGGCCACCGGCGTGCCGTTCACGTTTCTCGACGTCAAGAGCAATTCGATCCAGGGGATGATGGTCGATGCGATCACCGCGGCCGGGAAGTCGGCCGGGTTTCGCGTCGACGTGCAGCAGACCGTGTTCTCGGCGCTGATCCCGTCGCTCACCACGCAGAAGATCGACATCATCTCGGCCGCGATGCTGAAGACGCCGGCGCGCCAGCAGGTCGTCGATTTCTCCGACACCGTCTACTCGTTCGGCGAAGGCCTGATCGTGAAGGCCGACGATCCGGGCCGCTATACGTCGATGGACGATTTCAAGGACCAGGTGGTCGGCGCGCAGGTCGGCACGGCATTCGTCGATGCGCTCAACAAGAAGGGCATCTTCAAGGAAGTCCGGACCTACGACTCGATCGCCGACATCATGCGCGACGTCGCGCTCGGCCGTATCAAGGCCGGCTTCGCCGACCAGCCGATCGTCGCGTACCAGATCGAGCACGGCGTCAATCGCCAGGTGCGGCTGGTGCCCGAATACCAGAGCGTCGTGAAGGGGCAGGTGTGCTTCATCGTGCGCAAGGGCGACAACGCGACGCTCGAACAGCTCAACGGCGCGATCCGCAAGATGAAGAGCGACGGCACGCTGCAGCAGATCCTGCAGAAGTGGCACATGAGCTGAGCGTCGGCGCTCGCTTCCCGACCGGCAACGCCCGCGCGTCGCGGGCATCCCCAGCGGCGTGCCGTTCGGACGTCGCATAGGAGACCTCATGTTTTTCCAGAACGCGATCGATTTCCTGCCGATCCTGCTGAAGGGCGCGGTGGTCACGATCGAGATCACGGCATGCGCGTTCGTGCTCAGCTCGGTGCTCGGGCTGATCCTCGCGTTGCTGAAGGTGTCGCGCAATCGTGCCGTCGCGACGGCCGGCAGCACGATCATCAACGTGATCCGCGGGCTGCCGATCATCGTGCAGCTGTTCTACATGTACTTCGTGCTGCCCGATCTCGGCGTGCAACTGTCGGCGTTCCAGGCCGGCGTGCTCGGCCTCGGCATCGCGTATTCGGCGTATCAGGCCGAGAACTTCCGCGCCGGCATCGAGGCGATCGACCGCGGCCAGATCGAAGCCGCGCACGCGATCGGCATGCGCGGCCCGATGATCATGCGGCGGGTGGTGCTGCCGCAGGCGTTCCGCATCGCGCTGCCGCCGTACGGCAACACGCTGGTGATGCTGCTGAAGGATTCGTCGGTTGCGTCGACCATCACGGTCGCGGAAATCACGCGCGCCGGCCAGCTGATCGCATCGTCGACGTTCCAGAACATGAGCGTCTACACGCTCGTCGCGCTGCTGTATCTCGCGCTCGGCCTGCCGCTGATGTTCGCGGTGAACCGGCTCGGCAAGCGGCTCGCACTGAGGAGGGGCGCATGATCCGGATCGATTCCATCCATAAACGGTTTCAGCAGCACGCGGTGCTGAAGGGCGTGAGCCTCGACGTGCAGCAGGGTGAAGTCGTGTGCCTGATCGGGCCGTCTGGTTCCGGCAAGTCGACCGTGCTGCGCTGTATCAACGGCTTCGAGACCTACGACGAAGGGTCGATCACGATCGACGGCGTGAAGGTCGACGCGCATTCGAAGCGGATTCACGAGCTGCGGATGCGGGTCGGCATGGTGTTCCAGCGCTTCAACCTGTTTGCCCACCGCACGGCGCTCGAGAACGTGATGGAAGGGCCGGTGCACGTGCGGCGCGTGCCGGTCGCGCAGGCGCGCGAGCAGGCCCGCGCGCTGCTCGACAAGGTCGGCCTCGCGCACCGGATGAATGCGTATCCGTCCGAGCTGTCGGGCGGGCAGCAGCAGCGCGTCGCGATCGCGCGTGCGCTTGCGATGGAGCCGCAGGCGATCCTGTTCGACGAGCCGACGTCGGCGCTCGACCCCGAACTCGTCGGCGAAGTGCTCGGCGTGATGCGCGGGCTGGCCCGCGACGGAATGACCATGGTGGTCGTCACGCACGAAATGGCATTCGCCCGCGAAGTGGCCGATCGCGTGTGCTTCCTGCACGACGGCACGATCTGCGAAAGCGGGCCGGCGCGCGCCGTGCTCACGCAGCCGAGCCATCCCCGCACGCAGGAATTCCTGCGTCGCCTGCTGGCGTCGGACAGCGCCGACCACCCGGATCGAACATGAGCGCAACGAATGCGGCACCCGGACGGCCCGACGCACAGTGGCCGGATTCGCTGTGGGCGGCAACCGCCGCGCCGGCACCCGATACGCCCGCGCTCGACGCGTCGGTGTCGTGCGACGTGGCGATCGTCGGCGCCGGCTTCACGGGCCTGTCGACCGCACTGCATCTGGCCGAACGTGGCGTGAACGTCCGCGTGATCGATGGCGCGCAGCCGGGCTGGGGCGCATCGGGCCGCAACGGCGGGCAAGTGATTCCCGGGCTGAAATACGACCCCGACGAACTGGTCCGCCGGTTCGGCGACGAGGCCGGCGAGCAGCTTGCCGGTATCGTCGGCGGCGCGGCCGATACCGTGTTCGACCTGATCGCGCGGCACGGAATCGACTGCGATGCACGTCGCGAGGGCTGGATTCAACCCGCGCCGACCGCCGCGATGCTCGACACGGTTGCATGCCGTGCGCAGCAATGGGCGGCGCGCGGCGCGCCGGTCGACGTGCTCGGCCGCGACGACGTCGCGCGACGGCTCGGTACGCCAGCGTATGCGGGCGGCTGGATCGATCGCCGTGCCGGCAGCGTGCAGCCGCTCAGCTATACGCGCGGTCTCGTGCGGGCAGCTCAGGCGAGCGGGGCGGTCGTACACGGGGCGACCCCTGCCGTCGGGCTGACACGTGCCGACGGCCGCTGGCGGATCGCGACGTCCGGCGGCGCGACGCTGTCGGCCGAGCGCGTCGTGATCGCGACCAACGGCTACACGGACGGGCTGTGGCCCGGCTTGCGCCAGTCGGTGATCGCCGCGAACAGTTTCATCGTCGCGACGGAGCCGCTCGCGCCGGCGCTCGGCCGCGACATCCTCGCCGGCGGCGAGGTCGCATCGGATGCACGGCGTCTGCTGCTGTACTTTCGCCGTGACGCGGCCGGACGCCTGCTGATGGGCGGCCGCGGCCCGTTCGCCGAACCGCGCGCGCCGAGCGACTGGCGCCATCTCGAACGCGCGACGCTGCTGCTGTATCCGCAACTGAAGGGCGTCCGGTTCGAATACCGCTGGGCGGGGCGCGTCGCGATCACCGCGGATTTCCTGCCGCACGTGCACGAGCCCGCGCCGGGCGTGACGATCGCGCTCGGCTACAACGGCCGCGGCATCGCGATGGCGACGACGCTCGGCAAGCATCTGGCCGGGCATCTGTCGGGCGATGCGCAATTGCCGCTGCCGTTCCGCGTCACGCCGATCCGGCCCATTCCGTTGCACGGGCTGCAGCGCTTCTATATCGCGGCCGGGGTCGCCTGGTATCGGTTGCTCGACAGCCTGTCCTGACCTACCTGTGACGGCAGTCGCCATCCGTCGTCCGATCGGGCAGAATCGGCCTGCCCAGTTTCGACCGACGGATACCGCATGACCGAACCGAACGACCCGAACGAATCGCCCGGCCGCCGCGCTTACGCGAGCTTCGCACAACGCTATGCGGACCTCGCGCCGACGAAGGCGCACAACGCGCTCTACGAGCGGCCGGCATCCATGGCGCTGCTCGGCGACGTCGCGGGCCTGACGGTGCTCGACGCCGGCTGCGGGCCCGGCATCTGCAGCGCGCATCTCGCCGGTCACGGCGCGACCGTGCATGCGTTCGACGTGACGCCGGAGATGGTTGCGCTCGCAAGGGCGCGTTGCGCGGGCCTGCCGGTCGACGTCAGGGAAGGCGACCTGGAGGCGCCGCTCGCGTGGCTGCCCGACGCGTCCGTCGACAAGGTGCTGTGCTCGCTCGCGCTCGACTACGTGCGCGATCTCGCGCCGACGCTGCGCGAATTCCGGCGCATCGCGCGGCCGGGCGGAACGCTCGTGTTCTCGATGGCGCATCCGATGCGCGACTGGATGGACGAACGCACGCGCGGCGACGGTACGTATTTCGACACGTCCCGCTTCGGTTTCCACTGGTCGGGGTTCGGCGAGCCGAAGCCGTACGTCGAAGCGTGGCGGCGGCCGCTCGCCGACATCCTGAACGCGGTCGCCGACGGCGGCTGGCGGCTCGAGCGCTTCGTCGAGCCGACGCCGCTGCCGGAGATGAAAGCCGTATCCGAACGGCTCCATGCGGAGCTGTCGCTGGCGCCGGCCTTCCTGTGCATCCGCGCGCGCTGCTGATCCGGCGCGGCGCCCGGCCGGCGCTCAGTGCTGCGCCGGGGCGTCCGTCAGCGTGCCGAGGAACGCTTCGATATCCTTGATGTCCTGCGCCGTCATCGCGGGTTTGTCGCCCGGCTTGCGATCGAACGGCGCATCGGTCACGTCGACGTTCGCGCGATATTTCGGCGGAATGTCGTCGTATTCGTCGACCTTGCCGTCCGCGCCGCGCGAATAGAACTTCTGCGGCGAGATGCTGCGCTCGTTGTAGAACGCCATCACCTGGTCGAGCGTGTGGAACACGCCGTTGTGGAAGAACACGTGGCGTGTCGCCGAATTACGCAGCGTCGGCGTCAGGAACATCCCGCAATACTGCGTCTGGTCCTTCAGGTCGTCGCGGAACGGCCCGCACACGCCGAGATCGTAGAACGCCGGGTTGCGGTTCTGCGCGAGCGCCCGGTTGCGCGGCGCGCCGAGCGCCTCGTACTGGTAATCGGTAAACATCGGCGGCAGCCCGTCCTTGCCGGGCTTCGACAGGTGGCAGCCCGCGCAATTCGCCTTGTCCGGATCGTTGAACAGGCGCAGCCCGCGCAGTTCGGCCTGCGTGAGGCGCGCGCGGCCTTCGAGCCAGCGGTCGTACTTGCTGTCGTACGGATGGAACGACGGATCCTCGACCTGATAGCGCGCGATCGCGAACATCGCTTCCGACACCGCGAGCTGCGGCGTGGAGAACACGCGCGCGCCGAACAGCTGCTCGAATTGCGCGCGATGCGACGACTGCGCGAGCTTGCGTGCGACGTCGTCGACGCTCGCGTTCGCCATCTCGACCGGATTCAGCAGCGGGCCGAACGCCTGTTGCTGCAGCGTATCGGCGCGGCCGTCCCAGAACATCCCGCCTTGCGGCACGAGCTGCGGCGCGGCGGACGTGCCGGCCACCTTCTGCGCCTTGACGACGCCGGCCGCCGCCGTGGCCTGCTGCGCGACGCTCGGCGCGGCGTCGTTTTCGCCGGCGTCGGGGCCGATGCTGAAATTCGGCTGGCGGTACAGGTACATCAGCGACGGCGGCGGACGATAGCCCTGCTGCGTCATCGCGAGGCCGCCCGGCTGCACGTCGAGCGCATTCGGCGGGCCGTACGCATGATCGGGACTATGGCACGACGCGCACGACTGCTTGCCCGACGCCGACAGCGACGGATCGTGGAACAGCTCGCGCCCGAGCTGCGCGACCGCCGACAGCGGCTGCGCGGCGGGCCGCTGCAGCACGACCGGATGCGGATTCGCGCCGGTCCAGTCGGCGACCACGGTGCCGATCGCCGCCGGCACCTGGGCGGGAAACGCGATCGCGAACGCGCCATAGCCGATCACGGCCGCGCCGAGCACGCATGCGGCACGGCGCAGCAGGCGGGAAGGGGCGCGCGGCGCGGGCGTGCCGGAGGCGTCGGGGGACGGAAAGGCGGGGCGAGCTGTCATGCTGTCGGTCGAAAATCGGGCGTCGCACGAAGCGACGCGTTAAATGGAAACGGCCGGCGCGTGATGCGCCGGCCATGCGGTCATGCCGTTACGGTCAGATCGCCGGGGCCGCGCTCAACGCGGTGCCGAGCGTCGGGTCGAGATACAGCGGCGTCGTGTTCGGCTTCGACGTGAAGTCGAACAGGTTGCGCAGGTCGCCCGCCGTCGCATCGAACGAACCGCCGCCGATCCGCTGGCCGCCGAGCCAGTTGTCCTCGATGAAGCGCACGACGGACGACTGGTCGAGCATCGTGTGATCGACGTAGTTCTGCTTCGCATACGGCGAGATCACGACGAGCGGAATA
>Ga0209371_1000972_pt1 | contig 22187 bp, 23 predicted proteins | sample AgamicAtAmrz_FD_187165 | JGI IMG/M metagenome (GOLD analysis project Ga0209371, IMG submission 187165) | Agave microbial communities from Guanajuato, Mexico - At.Am.rz (SPAdes) (version 2) | ecosystem: Host-associated > Plants > Roots > Rhizosphere | place: Guanajato, Mexico | collected 2012-06-07
AAAGTAAAGCGTATCCTTACCTGGGGATAAATCAGCCGCCCCAGCGCTGCTGCAGATAGCGAACGGCGGGCTGCGTCTGCGGCTGATTAAGGTAGTTTTCCCGGAACAGAATGGTGCCGTCGATGCCCGGTGTGCTTTCGTTCAGATCGAGCTGCTTCTTCAGCTCCGGCACGCCGCCTTCTACCGTCCAGTCCGGCTCGGTACGCGACGGCTCGCCGACTTTATAGAGCGCGACGCCGATATAAAGGCGCGTATGGGTCGGCTTCACCACCTGCGCCCACCAGTGCGCCAGCACGTCGTAGCGCGCCGCCTGTCGCGCGAAGGGCCAGTAGAGCTGCGGCGCGATATAGTCCAGTAGCCCCTGCTGCACCCAGCGTCGGGTATCGGCAAAGGCTTCGTCGTAGGCAGCCGCGCCGCGCGTGTCGGAGCCTGCTGCATCGTGCGACAGATTACGCCAGACGCCCGCCGGGCTGACGCCGAATTCCACCTGCGGTTTAATCTGCTTGATGGTGCGCGACACCTGCTCAATCAGCAGCTGCGTGTTGTGCCGCCGCCAGTCCGCTTTCGTGGCGAATCCCTGGCCGTATGTACGCCAGGTCTGTGCATCATTAAGCGGCGAGTCGGCCGTCTCTGCGTAGAAGTAATCATCGAACTGCACGCCGTCGACGGGATAGCGCCTGACCACTTCCGCTACGATGCTGGTGATCCAGTCACGCGCGTCCGGGATGCCGGGATCCAGCACCAGCCGATCGCCTGCGGTGCGGATCCAGTCGCGGTGCAGCACATAGACGCTGGCGGGATGCAGCGACAGGGTGCGGTTCAGCTCGGCAAGGGTTGACGGACGGGTATTGACGGCGACGCGGTAGGGATTGAACCAGGCGTGCACTTTCATGCCGCGCTTGTGCGCCTCATCCAGCATAAACATCAGCGGATCGTAGCCGGGATCGGCGCCGATAGTCCCGGTCAGCATATCGGACCAGGGCAGAATGTCCGAGCGCCAGAGCGCGGTGCCGTCCGGCTTGACCTGAAAGAAGACCGTGTTGATGCCGAGGCTTTTCAGCCTGTCGAGCTTGGCCGTCAGCGCCTGCTGCTGTAGCTGAATGCGCTGCGTGGCGCTGCTGACGTTAACCGAATTGACCGGCGGCCAGTCGAGACGGGAAACGGTCGCCAGCCAGACGCCGCGTACCGGCTGCTGCGCGGCTGCCGGCGTGGCTTTTTGCGGCTGCGGTTTCGCGGCGGGAAAGGGCGTGACCAGCGATTTGGGCGGCTCGGAGGCGCAGCCGGCCAGCAACAGCGCGACGGCGATCAGCAGTTTTTTGCGCGCCGCGCAGAAGGTGACGGTGGAATGACTAATGGTAAACTCCCTTTCATATCGCTAACTATCCGGAGAGCATCATTCTCTGGTTATCGTAGCGTAAGTCAACCGCTTATCGGAATGCGTTGTCTTGAGTAAAAAGGGGAACAGCAACCTGCAGAGGAGCGGATAAGAGGGGAAGGTTGCATACGAGGTGAAGGATGTCCGCTCTGTGTCAGACGCGGTGCTTCGCCCTCTTTGGGGCATCAAGTCTGTCTGCTGCGGATAAATTCCAGGAGTGAGTGTCAGATTGTGACGGCATACAGGCGAACATCAATCGGCACTTTAATAGAGCGGCCGTCCCGCTTCCTCAACGCTGACACTCGTGATCTGTTTTCCTGTAACCCGTTGAACTCAGGTCACAGGACCTTGCTACTACCGAGCAAGCTGTTTACTTGCCAGCCTGCGACATCTGCTGAGCGGCCTTCAGATGCTCCTCGACCACCGGCGTATGCGCGTCAGCCAGGGTTTTCACATCCGGATCCTTAATATTTTTGGCGTCACTCTGCAGTTTTGACAGCACCATCTTGTGGTCCATAGTGCCGGCATTTGTCATATACATCTTGTCAAAGGCGGTGCCGCTCTCTTTTTCCAGTTTCGCTGCCATGGTTTTGTGTTTGGCGTCCGGCTCCGTCGGCAGCGTCACGCCTTTTTGCTCGGCGACCGTCTGGACTTTGGTCAAAGCGGCGCCGTGATCGTCGACCATTTTCTGCGCGTAGGCTTTCACTTCGCTGCTTTGCGCTTTATTCAGCGCGATTTTGGCGGCAGCGACTTCATTAATATTGGCCTGCGCCATATCCTTCAGCGCTTTTTCATCGCCGGCGCTGAGTTTGCCGCCTGATGCGGTCTGGCCTGCGGCGCCGTTCTGCGCCGGGCTGGTTGGCGTCTGGGCATACACGCCAGCCGTGCTAAACATGGCGACTACTGCCGATGCGGTCAGCAGGGCTTTCAGGGTTTTATTCTTGTGCATATTGTTCTCCAGATACTTATAGGGTGGCTGGCGTCAGGCTATTAACCCCGGACAACCTTGTAGGGAAATCAGAAGTGCACTAGTGAGTATAGTGGGAGAACAATGTGAGGCTATAGAAATGACGAAAGCGCGAGCTAATAAGCACGAGCTGAAGGTCACTGGCATGCTAAATCCTGCGGCAATAAGGTCGTGAAGATCAGCGCAGCGCGCATAGCTGCTGATTAGGGATCGACTTGTATTGAACGAGCGCCAGATGACAGAAAAAGAGATTGCTGCCATCGTACCATGTTGATAGTCGGGAACCTTTAATAGAATATATGCTTCGCCCAATCAGGTGGCCGCAGATTTTTAATCATTACAGAGAAGATAACTGGTAGAGTATTTGATTGCGTCTTCTGCTTTTGGTGTAGCCATTCTGTCTGGCGCGCTTATATTTGCAGCTCAGGCGTTAGCCAGCCTATATGCCCTGTTGACGCCGGTTCCATCACTTTACACTGGCTTGAAATAAGCGGTGCAGCAAGTTTCTACAACCTACTGCACCCTATGACGACGATTTCACTACAAGGGCTCACCAAAACCATCAGCAAAAGCAGATTTTAATTCATTCATAAAGGCCAGTTCATCCTGCCCGTCACAAATTAAATCAATCATGGTGTTTCCCTTGATACCCGCGCCGAGAATACTCATCATCCCCTTAACAGGAATCTCTTTATCATTATTAACCAGCGTTAATGACGACTGATATTTTTTGACGATTTTGGCAAGCGTTGCGGCGGGGCGCGCATGAATACCTGTGCTATTGATAACGCGCACTTTTTGTCTAATCATCTTTTCTCCTCAAGAGGCTTTGTAGAGTGCGGGGTGATGTTTATTCATCAGCTGGATTTTAGAGTAAACGTCCTCTTCGACAGCCTGCTTTGCATTCGCCATAACGCGCGCCAGATTGGCCTCGTTATTATTGTTTACCCAGGCTTTACCAACGGTGGTGATAAAGGCTTTGCGCAGATCGCTCGCAATATTCACTTTGGCTACTTTGTAATTAATAAAACTGCGCAGAATATCCGCTTCAATACCAGAACCCCCATGAATGACCAGCGGTACCGGACTAACGGAAGCGATACGTTGCAGTAAGGGAATATCAATGCGCGGGATATCTTCCAGTCCGTGGACATTGCCAATAGATACCGCCAGCATATCGCACCCCGTTTCTTCAACGAAGCGCTGTACCTTTTCGGGTTCAGTTTTGCAGTCAGCCTCGCTGATATGGTCATCTTCCTTACCCAGAATAGCGCCCAGTTCCGCTTCGACGGGCACGCCAAAAGATTTACAAAAATCGACAGCTTCTCGGGTAAAAGCAATATTTTCTTCAAATGGCAAAGCCGCACCATCAATCATTATCGACGTAAATCCGGCCCTGACCGCCTGCTTAACATCGCCCAGCGTTTTCCCATGGTCCAGATGCAGACTGACAGGAACGTCCATTTTATCGGCATGCCGTTTAACAATTTCATAAATGTAATCGTATCCGGAAAGCTGCGCATTCGTTGGCGCGATCTGAATGAAATTAGGCAAGCCCGAACGCTCTATCGCATTAAGAATAGAGATTGTGGTCTCCAGATTAGTAGTATTAAACGCGCCAGCAAGCACGCGTTTCTCCTGAATACAATTGAGCAAGATCCTACCGTTGACTAAAGGCATATTAACTCCAGATATTAATGTGGATAAAGAAAGTAAATTAGCGAAAGACCGAGTCGTCAGCGCTATTCATTAGTAATCGATCCCTCCTGTTGCAGTTTAAAGCGGTAGAATGCAAGCCACTTCTGCTGAAATAGTTTCAACTTCGCAGAGCGAAGGGCGTCAGGAATATAGCGCGCAGCTACAGGAACCGGCGGGGGAGTAATATCCGGACAGGCTATCAGCAAGGCCCCAACAGAGACGGTTTCATCAAATGCTATCGCCTCGATCGGACATTGAAGGATGTCAGCTTTTAGCTGAAGCCAGTAGGGATTTTTCACCGCAGGGCCAATCACTTTAACCGTCGTATTTGCCGGAAGGCTGAAGCATTCATAGCAATGTGTAAATTCCATTGCCAGCCCGATAAACAGACTCTCCAGGAGAGATTCCGGAGCCAGCGTATCGGTCAAACCAAAAAGCAGGCCGCGAGAGTGGCGGTTTTTATTTGGCGACCCTGAACCCCGCAAATGAGGGATGAATACAGGCACTTGTTCGATAGACCAGGAGGGCTTGAGGTAGTGATCCAAAAGCATTTCCAGCGCAGCGTTAATTTCCTTGTCTGTCAAACGAAAGGTTTTCTTGCCCCATTCAAGCGCATAGCCACCAACGGGAAGAGAAGCGAAAAGGGTGAAAAACTCTCCATCGGAATAACAGCCATTTGCCAGCTTGTCTTTGCGAGCCTGACCATTAAGCGTCGGCTGCGTATTGAGCAGTAAAATACCTTCTGTAGTGCCGGTAGAGTTCAGTACCTCGCCCGGTTGCATCTGTAAGGCGCGAGCGCCAACCATATGATCGTGCCCGGCGAGCGTGACTTTAACCTCATATGAACATCCCAGCTCCTTTCTGAGCGCAGGCGTCATCCAGCCAGCTATTTCACCCGGCTTTATCAGCGGAGCCAGTACATTGAAGGGAATGCCAAGAATCCCGGCAGCCTTGCGAGACCAGTTACGGCGAGTAATATCCAGACACAGGGTTCTGCTGGCCATGGAAATTTCACTCTTTTTTTCACCCGTCATGCGCCACAGCAGCACTTCTGGCGCATGTAACCAGCAAATATCTTTTCGTCCATGCAGTGAGTAATTATCAAGCAACCATCGCATCTTGAATGCTGAGTAATTGCTGTGTAGAGGCAATCCGGTAATAGAGTAAATCTCTTCAGCCTCTGTTTTGCTTAATGACGAGAGGTAAGATTCACCTCGCCGATCATACCAGGCCAGCATTGGAGTCAGAATAGTATTCTCCTCATCGACAAAGACGCCAGACTCGCCGAAACTCGCAATGCTAATATTGTGTATCGGAAACGGTGTCGAAGATATCAGCTCTGCCATTATCACGCGTAGCGCCTGCCAAAGCGCGTCGATATCGAAATCGACCTCGCCTTTCTCAGACGACTTAACAGGCGTCGGAAATTTTCGGGTCTCCAGAACTGATGCGTCGTGACAGGAGTAACAGCTGACTTTACAGTTAGTTGTGCCAATATCAATGACAAGCGCTGCGCGGCAATCAGGCATAGACCGTTCCTTTTGTCAGGCGAAAGACACCGTAAATCATTAGAGCAACCACGGGGATTAACCCGATAGCAATGATATTGCCGTTGAATATTTCAAGCAGCCAGTAACGGAAGGGATTACCACCATCAAGGAAGCTGGATACCTGACCACTTGACCCTTCAGCCATTTTAAAATTAACGTCTTTCGCCATGCCGGTAATAAATGGCGCAATTTTGGTTGCGATCCACAAGTCAGCGGCGATAACAGGAATGGCGGTGATTACAGCCCGGAAAATATTTCCCCGGCAGGCCAGGACAATCATGGATGCCATTACCGCCAGGTTCGCGAGATCGCCAAGCGGCAGAACCTTATTACCAGGGAGCAGAAAAGCGATAAGCACGGAAATGGGCGTAAGTATCAGAGCCGTAGAAATAATGGCTGGATTGCCTACTGCTACTGCGATATCCAGTCCGATATAAAGGTCGTCGCGCCCTGGATATTTAGCATTCAGATATTTCTTGATTGCCTCAGACAGAGGCAGCAGACCTTCCATTAGAATGCGTACCATGCGGGGAAGAATAAACATGACGCCACCGATGCTAATCCCCAGCAGCAGGATATGTTTAAAGTCGTAACCCGCAATAATGCCCAGTAAAACCCCAAGAATGGTGCCCACCATCATGGGTTCCCCAAAGATCCCCAGCTTTTTCTGGACGTTCTCAGGGTCGATATGAATGCGATTCAGCCCAGGGATTCTGTCTATTATCCGGTCAAACAGCAGCCCTACCGGAAAGAAAACGACAGATGAGAGCGTTGGCAGCGAGATGCCTTCCAGACCAAAATATTTTGCGACTAGCGGCGCTGACCAGTCCGCCAGCTTGAGAACCACGACTGCCGCAAGCGCAGCTGCAAGAAGTCCCAACATAAAACTTCCGGTACTGTAGTAAACCAGCGTTCCCGCTAGCGCAAAGTGCCAGTAGTTCCACATGTCCACATCCACCGTTCTGGTCCTGTTGAGCGCCAGCATGGCGACATTGATCAGCATGGTCAGGGGGATGACGAACGGCGCAATGGGAGAACCCCATGTGATCGCGGCCAGCGGCGGCCAGCCCAGATCGACAACAGGAAGACTGATACCGGTTCGCTCAACCATTGCCTGCGCAGCAGGGCCAACGTTGCTGGTAAGAATGTCAAAAATGGCATAAATACCGACAAAGCCGATGCCGACTATCAATGATGAGCGAAGGGCTTTTGCTGGTTTGACTTTGAAAAATAATGCCAGAAAAAACAGAACCAGTGGCAATAAAACCGTTGGGCCAAATCCAAGGACATATTGCACAACGGTATAAAGAGTATGTGCTATATCTTTCATGTGAGACCTCTGTTCAGATGCGACCAGACCTCGCGTTAGCGCCTGGATAATTTACCTGTTTTTATATTTATAGGATTAGGCTTTCTCTTTAAGAATAGAAACTATTTTCTCCAGTACTTTCTCTTCTCCGACGCCTGTAATGATTGGCAGGCCATTTACGACCGGGATATTAAGCTCGTAGGGAACTTTTGTTGTGGAAACAATCAGCGTTGCGCCATCAGTATTATTTGGAAGCGACGCGACATTGGTCTGGGCATAATCGACCTTAAGCCCATTTTCCTTACAATATTCCATCACTTTTTCTGTTACTGCCGTGGAGGTTGCAATGCCCGTGGCACAAACGAACAAAATCATTTGACTCATAATTCACCTCTTTCAGATATACGTGCGTAAATAGACTGATAAACTTCATCATCATTCATGACCAGCAACTGCTGCATAAAATCCTCATCCTGGATAACATCCATAACCCAGCCCAGCACATTAAGCTGTTTATTGCTTTCACCTAACGCGAGCATGAATACCACTCTGACGGGAACGGACTCGGGTTCTCCGCCCATATCTTCAAAACTCACCGCTTCCGCCAGAATGCCGACGCTAATCGCATTCTGGCGAACATGCTTATGATCGGTATGGGGTATAGCGACGCCTACCGGTGTTACCGGGAGGCCTGTCGGAAATTTTTCCTCTCGCGCAATAACGTGGTCGGCAAAATCAGAGACAACCATCCCATCGAGAACTAATGGATTGGCCAGAGCCCTGATAATGTCATCCCGGCTTGTTTTTGTTGCAATGTGTCTAACATAATGTCGACGAAAATGTATGTCCTGCATGATTACCTCGTTACTCGTTAGCATCCCGGCGTTGTAAAATGGTGCCAAGATAATATTTATTCCCTTTTAGCCAGACGTTTCCAAACTCAACAGGCAGGCCTCTTGAGAAAAAAACAAGCTGTTCAAGATGGAGAACCGGCGCATCTTCAGCAATGTCAAGATAATGGCCACGCTCTTTCCCAATCAGTCGAGCGGCATAGCGACTTTCAGAAAAGCTTATTTTTTTATCAGAGAGTCTTTCGATAGTTGGAAATAAATTTTCTTTGTTAAAATCCACTTCTATGATGCCGGGGCAAAGGTCAATGTTGATGCGGTTTTCAATCAACATGACTTTTTCATCCCCAATAGCGCGCAGGCGCTCAAGAAACAAAACTTCTTGCCCCTGTCTAATATTCAATTTATCCGCAACAAAACGATTAGCTGGCTCAAGTCGGGCGGTAATCACGCTGGTTGTAAAATTTATCTTTTGACTGGCCAGCGCTTCAGCAAAGGAGAGCAATCCTTCCCCCAGTGGATAGGCAACGTTTTCCTTTTTCACAAAGGTGCCTTTGCCCTGAACCTGGATCAAAATACCTTCCCTGACCAGTTGGTTAACCGCTTTCTTAACGGTGCCGCGACTCACCTCCAGCATATCCATAATCTGATATTCAGAAGGGATCCGGTCATCTTCGGCCAGCTCGCCGCTATAAATGCTTTCCCTTATCCACTCCGCGACCTGCTGATAGAGCGGGGTTTGAGAACTTTTGCTTAATGTTTTCATGGCGCGCACCTGAACATTTAGGGTTGTCTATGGACAACTATGTACAACCTGAAAATCATCATAAGAAATTTCGATAAAAATGAGATGCGAAGGAGTCACAGTTTTGAGGTTCAAAACAGGATCAATTTTATGAGATATCGATCACATAATTACTGCTTCCTGCGGATGGAGATGAAAATAGCAGTGGCTTACAGGCAGGGAAATATCGGGGAAGCAGCACTTATGTGAAAATTATGCAGAGCTCAAGTCATTTTCGTTTATTGCGGCGGCATTGCTTTGACTATGCGGAGTGAGAACAACGTCACATTAATAATGAAACGACATTTCAATTCTTTCCATTAGCGTTGACAGTAGCAGTGTCTGGCTTTCGAATCAGCGTCTAATTCTCTTTAAAATTTCGACACTAATTCCTGTTAATCGGGGACATATTTGTATGGCTTTGTCTGCAAAGGAAAAACTCTTTAATAATCTTGTCGCTCATTACGCAGGCGGCGGGGCTGGCTTTACGGCGCAGGAGTGCGCCAAAATCGCCCAAATCAACCGCAGTGTGGTCAGCCATTATCTGAACCGACTGTGCGATGATGGATATTTGCGAAAAGAAAATACGCGGCCGGTACGCTTTTTTATCGTCCGTGGCCTTTCGGATAAGGCCTCGGCGCCGGCTGTTCTAAATAAAATGCCACGCGCATTCGCTTCATTGATTGGCTGCCACGGCAGCCTTGCTGAAGCCGTGTCCTTGTGTCGTTCCGCCGTAGATTACCCCGGCAGCGGGCTGCCGATACTGTTTGCCGGGGAAAGCGGCGTGGGTAAAAGCCACCTGGCTTCACTGGTCTATCAGTATGCGCTGGAGCGTGGCGTCATCCATTCGACGGCTCCCTTTGTTGAGCTTAACTGCGCTGATTATGCCAATAACCCGGAACTGCTCTCCGCCACGTTGTTTGGCTATATCAGAGGGGCTTTCACCGGAGCCGATCGTGAAAAACGCGGCGTATTTGATGAGGCCGATGGAGGTTTTCTGTTTCTGGACGAGGTGCATCGTTTATCTGCAGAAAACCAGGAAAAGCTGTTTATGTTTATGGATAAGGGCTATTTCTATCGCCTTGGCGACAGTCGCACATGTCGGCCTGCCAGCATACGTTTTATCTTCGCCACGACGGAAAATATCGAGACTGTTTTGCTCACCACTTTCCGTCGACGCATTCCAATAAGGGTAACTTTGCCCAATTATCTTTCCCGCCCACTGCCCGAACGTATCGCCCAAATTAGCCATTTCTTCCAGCAGGAGGCCGTGAGTCTGCAGCGGGATATTCACTATGATACCCAGTTGATGCATCAGCTTGCCACATCGCCGGTACGTGGCAATATTGGCGAACTAAAGAACCAGATAAAAGTGATGTGCGCGACGGCGTGGAGCAACGCCTCTGACTGCGGAGCGATCGCTCTTCAGGGCAGCTTGCCGGGTGGAGGCGTACTGGTCGCATCTGCCACGGCGAAAAGTGGAATACCGGATATCAGCGCGTTTTTGCCAAAAGCCTTGCATGATGAGGTTATTCTCAAGGAATTTTGCCATAGCGGAAACATACTGCTGCTAAACCGCAAGCTGGAACAGTTATTGACCGATATTAACGGCACCTTCTCTTCAGAATCGCTCTATAGCGGCTATATCTGGCAAAAAACGATGCGGGCGGTGAGGGATCTGGAGGATCAGTGCGGTATTCAGACAGGGCAGGAGCTGCGTAAAACCTTGTGGCTGTGTCTGAGCTATGCATTGCACACCATACAGGATGAAAAAACGCTGTCTGAACTCAGCGCTATTTCAGACTATGCGTCCGGGAAAGCCAGCATGTTGGCTGAAGAGTGCATGGCGCTGCTGAAAGAGCACGTCACTCCCCAGCCGCTGCCGCTGCTGCGTCCTTTACTGAGCTGTGCTTTTCATACTCTTGCCGGAGAGGACGATCCTGTCCAAGGCATTATTGTCGCCCATGGACGGAGTACGGCTAGCAGCATCGCAGGAGTCGCCAACCAGTTGAGCGGCGGCTATTACTTTAAAGCCTTCGATATGCCAGGCGCGACCTCTACTCGTGAAATTATCGACCTGTTGATCGCGCATGTCTCTCGGCTAAGGCAAGGAGCTGGACTCATTATTCTGGTCGATATGGGATCGCTGAAAGAAATATATGAGGAGATAAAACTTCATCTGCACGGCGAATTGCTGGTTATCAACAATGTATCAACGATGATGGCGCTGGATATTGCTTCAAAAATCCAGCAGCAGCTTTCGATGGCGGAGATTATTGAAAGCGCGCAAGGCGCTTACGAGGTGGAAACCAGATACTACGCTGGCGTGCTGCCAGGAAACAAAATCATTATTTCCTGTATATCCGGCGAGGGGATTTCTCGCAAACTGAAAGATATCTTCCTGCGATTTTTGGTACGCGAGGATCTCGACATTGTCACAATGGAATATGACGATCTGAAATGGAAGATTAACCATGCGGATCCCTCACTTAATGGTACCCGGCTAATCGTGACCACAACGGAACTGGAGGCGGGGTATATCCCTTTGCTCAGTGTCGAACAGCTCATTAAGGAGAGGGCGCAGATACTGAAGCGCGATTATTTTAACGGGCTATTACCGGAAGGCGCGCTGGAACCCATGATTGAGGAGATCGTGAAACTTTTTACCGTGGAGGGCATTGCCGGACGGCTAAGTTTCCTCAACCCGGTAGTGATTATTAATGAAGTCGAAGCTGTGATTAAGCAGTACGAAGAGTTTTATAAGATTCATTTTGAAAGCTATCTGCGGATGAATCTCTTCATGCACATCGCCCTGATGATCGAACGCGTGATGGTCAATAACGGCGTGCGCCACCGGGAGGAAGCAGCGCTGACGCCCCAGCAGCAGGCTTTCGCCGCGGTGCACGATACGTTTTTCCAGGCCCTTAACCGAAAATATCATCTCAGTCTCCCCCTGACAGAAATCCTGATGATCTATGAAATTATGGAACCCTGGATCGCGGTTGACACACCGGCCTAAAAAATCGTCCTGCCGGTTTTCCGGCAGGGCCTTCGACACTGATTGCATCTCCGCTTTAAACACTAAAATCTTCCTTTAAATTACATTGAAAATCAATAGATTACAATTTTGGCATATCTCTTGCTGAAGGGAAATAAATCATTTGTCTTAGAAAGGAATATGGAATGCGAGAGATCTATATCGCCACTCACGGGCGCTATGCCGAGGGTATCGTATCGGGCCTGAATTTGCTGCTGGGCGAGGATCATGGCGTTACGCCTCTCTGCGCTTACTGCGGCGATATCGGCTCAACAGCAGAGCTTGCCGCACGCTTTGAGGAGATGGCCGCTCGGGCTGCCGCGCAGGGGAATGAACTGGTGCTGTTTACCGATATGTCTGGTGGCAGCGTAAACAACACCGCGGTACAGATGCTCATTAAATATCCCCATGCGCATGTCATCAGCGGCGCGAATCTAATCATGCTGATGGAGTTCTGCATGTCAGAACACAGCACTACCGTGCTTCGATTGCATGACGCGATTGCCGCTGCGACAGAGGCGATGCAATACATGAATGTTCTGCCGGAAATTATTGCCGCCAGAGATGCCGCGCCATCAGAGAAGCCAGCGCGCAACGACGATTTCTTCGCTGAGGAGAGTGGACGATGACTATCAGACGCGAGCCGCTTAATTCCCGCTATATCGATGCTCAGACCAACCTGGATAAAGCATGGCTGAGCGAAGCGATTGCCGACGTGCTGAAAAAGCTGGATGCCATGCTGCCGCGCTTTTCCTCAACTTTTCCTGCCGCCAGCGGTACAGCGGGGGTTTATCCGGCGGTTGAGCAAGTGGACTGGACGGAAGGATTCTGGACCGGCATGTTGTGGCTGGCCTGGGAAGTCACGGGCGACAATAAATATCGCGCGGCGGCTGAAAACCTGCTCGACAGTTTTGAAGAGCGTCTCGATAAACATATCAAGGTAGACACACACGACCTGGGATTTTTATATCTGCTTTCCTGCGTGAATGCGTGGAAACTTACCGGAAACAGACGTGCGCGCAATCTTGCCCTGCGAGCGGCTGAGCTGCTTTATCAGCGGTTCAATCCCACCGCGGGCGTTATTCAGGCCTGGGGGGATTTGGCCGATTCTGCTCGCCAGGGACGGATGATCATTGACTGCAACCTAAACGTTCCGCTGCTGTTCTGGGCGGCAGATGAGACCGGCAACGTGCATTATCGAGACGCGGCCGCTCAGCATCTGGCGCAGGCGGCACGATACCTTGTACGGGAAGACGCATCTACATTCCATACCTGGTATATGGATGTCCATTCCGGCCAACCGCTGCGCGGCGATACCCATCAGGGGTTCAGCGATGATTCGTGCTGGGCGCGCGGCCAGGCGTGGGGAATATATGGCTTTGCGCTGGCGTTCAACCATACCGGCGATATTACGCAGCCGGAACTTTCGCGAAGCCTTACTCACTACTTCCTGAACAGGTTGCCGGATGATTATGTCTGCTACTGGGATCTTATTTTTACAGAGCGGGACCAGGCATACAGGGACACCTCTGCAGCCGCTATCGCCGCTTGCGGTCTCGCAGAACTGTTAAAGGTCCTGCCGCTGGCCGATCCTCTGCGGTCGGCCTATCACAATGCCATCGCGCTAATAATGCGCAACCTGCGGGAACATTACTTCATCCATCAGCAAGACGGCCTGCTGCGGGAAGGTGTTTATAACTTTGGCCGCAATATGGGAATAAACGAACCTAACCTGTGGGGCGATTACTTTTACTTTGAAGCCCTGGTTCGCCTTTCCCGCATCTGGACCCCTTACTTTTGTTAAACGGAGCTGCACATGATTTCTTTAGTTCGCATTGACGATCGGCTTATTCACGGCCAGGTGGCCGTCGTCTGGACCAGGCACCTGGGCGTCAACCGTATCCTGGTGGCTAACGACCAGATCGTTAATAACGAGGTACAAAAAATGTCGCTGCGTATGGCCGCGCCGGAGACCGCTAAGTGCGGCATTATGACCGTAAAAGATGCCGGCGATGTCCTGAACGATCCCCGTGCCGAGGGCATGCAAATTATGGTGATTATCAACAATGCCGCTGATGCCCGTCGGTTGGTTGAGCAGGTTCCAGCGATCAAGACCCTGAATGTAGCCAATTATGGCCGCATCACCGAAAACCTGGCGGCTAAAACCCGGCTCAGCGATACCGTCTATGTAACGCCCGAAGACGCCGCTGATTTTCGCGCCATTGCCGAGCGGGGCATAAAGGTTGAATACCAGGTTCTGCCGTCTCATCCGGTGAAAGACCTGATTGAGATGCTTGAAAACGTCGGCTGCTGAGAGGTCAACATGTTAACTTCTGCATTGCTTGTTTCGCTGGTGATGTACATTGCCAAATTTGCCGATCATACCCTTGGCCAGCCCCTTATCGAACGTCCATTAATATGCGGTGCGATGGTGGGACTGGTGCTGGGGGATCTGCAGCAGGGGATCATTATTGGCGCCACGCTGGAGCTGATTTTTCTTGGCACCATCACTATTGGCGGCTCGGTGCCTGCAGATCTTGCCGTGGGTTCGGTACTGGCGACAGCCTTTACTCTCCTTACTCGCGCCGAACCGGCCGTTGCGGTCGCACTGGCGCTACCCATTAGTCTACTGGCCGTCTTTGTCTACCAGGCGCTTAAACTGGTTTATACCGCTCTGGTGGAGAAATACGACGCACTTCTGGAAGAAGGCCGCGATCGGGCTGCGCTAGGAATGACGTTTGGCATGACGATGTTCTACGGCGTTCCGTTTGCTGTTCTGGCGTTCCTCGGCATTTTATTTGGCACCGACGTGATCCGCAGCCTGGTGGATAGCATTCCCCCGGCCGTCATGCGCGGTATGACGGCCGCAGGCGGCATTCTCCCTGCGCTGGGTTTTGCCATTCTGCTTAAAGCGCTGTGGAGCCGTAATCTGGCGGCCTTCTTCTTTATCGGTTTTGCGATGGCGGCTTATTTGCAGCTGCCAGTTATGGGGATTGCCATGATTGCCGGCTCTGTTGCGGTCTATCTCTGCTTTAACGAATTCAACCAGCTTAAAATCAATAAGCAGGCAGCGGTAGCAGCTGCTCCGGCGGACGATAAGGACGGGTTTTTCAATGACTGATACGCTAAAAAATGTCGTCGCCTGTAGCGATGAAAAAAGTGACAAGAAACTATTCCGTCAGCTCTTTATTCGCCAGTTTCCTCTGCTGGGATCGATGAACTACACCCGCATGGAAGGGTTAAGCTATGGCTGGGCGCTGGCGCCGATGCTGAAAAAAATCTATGCAAACGAACCACATCGTTATCTGGAATCACTGAAGCGCAACAGCCAGTTCTTTAATACCAACCAGCACATCGCTCCCTTTATTATGGGACTGACGCTGTCGATGGAAAAAGAGAATGCGGCCAACCCTGACTTTGATACCTCTAGCATTAATGGTATCAAGGTAGCACTGATGGGACCCTTTGCCGGGATAGGAGACTCTTTCTTTTACGGCGTGCTGCGAATTATCGCCACCGGCGTTGCTATCGGGCTGGCATCGCAGGGGAACCTGCTCGGTCCGCTATTGTTCCTGCTGATCTATAACATTCCCAGTTTACTGCTGCGCTATTACGCTGGCGTAGCGGGATATCGACTCGGGTCAAAATATATTACGGAGGCCACGCAGTCCGGGCTTCTGGGCTGTATAACCAGAGCTTCCACCATAATGGGACTGATGATGGTCGGCGCGATGAGCGCCAGTATGGTGAAATTTACCACGACGTTTAAAACCACCATTGCCGGTCAACCTTTTGTCCTCCAGGACATTCTCGACAAAATTTGTGTGGGTCTTATCCCGCTGCTGCTGGTTCTGCTGTGCCTGAAATTACTCAACAAAAAAGTCAGTCCTAATAAGGTACTGATCATGCTGATTGTTATAGGTTTTGGTGCCGCAGGCATCGGCATTATTTAATCCTGTCCCCTCGGAAGAGGGGACACATTCAACGTCTTTTCCTTTATTCCGCAATTTTGTCAGAACGCGAACCATGACAACAGTCAGCCATCTGCAGTTAAGTTGCAGATGGCTGTGAATTTTATATTGCGCCTTTAAATCAGACCCACGGAGATAATATGTCCTGGACAGCAGCGATGTTCTCACGGCAACCTGAAAAATTCAGACAGGTATATTCTGACGAGGTGCTAAAGCGCGTCAGAAACAAAACATCCTTATTTCCCAGGTTAATTACGCCAGACAATTTTCAACAACATCAGGATCAGCTTCGCCACGTCGATGTCATCTTTTCTACCTGGGGAATGTTTCCGCTGACGGAAGAACAGCTGAATGCCTTGCCCGCGCTAAAGATTGTGTTTTATGCCGCAGGCGCAACGGACTATTTCGCTGCGCCTTTTATATCAAGAGGCGTCAGGATTGTGAGCGCATGGAAAGCCAATGCTATCCCTGTCGCCGAGTTTTGTCTTGCACAAATATTGCTTGGATGTAAAGGCTATTTCCGCAATAGCAGAGAGTATACTCATCCGGAAAAGTTTGATGCGCTGGCCCATCATCATCAGGCCCCTGGTATATATCAGGAAAAAGTAGCGCTCATAGGCGGGGGCGCCATTTCACAGGCTCTGCAGCACCTTCTGCGACCGTTTAATCTTGAAACCGTTGTCGTGCCCTCCAGGCAAGAGAAAAGAGAGGTAAGCCTGGAACAGGCATTTTCTACTGCCTTTATCATCAGTAATCATTTACCTAATCGGGCTGATAACGCTGGCGTGCTGAATGCAAAATTATTCCGTCTGATGCGCCCTGGCGCTGTCTTTATAAACACCGGCCGTGGCATGCAGGTAAATGAAGCGGATTTAATCGCTGTTTTACAGGAGCGTCCCGATCTGACTGCACTGCTTGATGTATCGAAGCCTGAACCTCCGGCGGCGGGTTCTCCTCTCTATATCTTGCCGAACGTGCAGTTAACCACTCATATTGCAGGAGCGCTGAATAATGAAGTCGGGCGCCTGACAGACTATATTCTGGAAGATTTTGAGCGCTGGAAAAATAAGGAGGCCTTATGGTATGAAGTCGGCAAGGATATATATAAATAATGTTACATGCATCAGTTCATTTCACTCAGTATTGGTCAATATCAGTGTCATTTTATTCCATCTCTTAAAGAGGAAAGGAGCGGCCTCCCAGCTGGCTGGCGAATCAAACGGGCATCCGCTCAGCCAGCTAACGCTTATTATCTTACTTGAGGGAAAAGCGGGGCCGGGCGGCAGAGGGCGCAGAGGCGCGCCGAATTAGCCGGATACTCAGCCCTGCGCCCGTCGCGAGGCAGACGGCCATTGCCAGAAGGGCGACGATAAAGGCATGGGCGATATCCGCTTCGCTATAGCGGGTGCCCAATAGGCTGTAAAAAATGCCGCCGATAACGGCGACGCTCAGCGCCGTGCTGATCTGTAGCGCCGAGCTGGTCACGCCGGCAATCATACCTGAAAACGCTGGCGCAACCTGGCCTGTCACCATCCGCACCAGCGTTGGCATCGCCAGCCCCTGGCCCAGACCGGTGGCAAACAGGAGTAGCGCGAGCGGCAGCATAGCAGGAGGCGTGCCCGTCAGCGTATGGGCGATCAACCATGCCAGGCCCGCTAACCCTGAAGTCTCGAATCCCATCCCGATGGCGCTAAGGTAGTTTCCGACAAAACGCCTCAGGTACGGCGTCAGTAATGGACCAATCAGAAAGCCGATGCCAAAGGGCAGAAAAAGCGTACCTGCGGTCAGGGCGTTTAAGTGCAGCGCGCCCTGCAGATAAACAGAAAACAGCAGAAAGAAGGCGCCGATAGAGTAAAACAGCAGCACGATCGCCAGTCCCTGGCCCAGACCAGGCGCGCGTAACACGGCGGGATCAAGCAGCGGCGAACCGCCATTCTGGCTAAGGCGTCGTTCATAACGCCATAACCACGCGGCCAGCAGCGGGAAAGCAACGAATAACAGCCAGGTCCACCAGGGCCATCCCGCCTCACGGCCTTCAATCAACGGCACAATCAGCGCGCTCAGCGTCAGGGTGGCCAGCAGCATACCGACAGGATCGAGCCGCTGTGCCGATGGCGCCCGCGTTTCTTTAAGCAACGGCAGGCCAAAAAGCATGACCAGCAGCGCCACCGGCAGGTTAACGAGGAAAATTGCCCGCCATCCCAGGTGAAACAGGTCTGCTGCAATCAGGATGCCGCCCAACACCTGTCCGATTACGGAGGCCAGACCAAATACGGCGCCATAAATACTCAGCGCTAACGGCTTCTCCGCCTCCGGGAAAATGGCCTGCACGGAGGCCAGCGCCTGGGGCGCCATAATAGCGGCCGTGGCGCCCTGCAATATGCGTCCGGTAATCAGCACCCACGGCGACCAGGCTAAACCGCACAGCAGCGATGCGGCGGCAAAACCGATAAGCCCCAGAAAAAACATCTTTCCTCGACCGTAAATATCGCCCAGACGACCGCCGGTAATGAGCGTTACCGCATATACGGCGGCATAGGAGGAAATGACCAGCTGTTCAGCCGAGGAAGAGGTGCCCAGGTTGCTCTGAATAGCAGGCAGCGCCACGTTAACGATAAAAAAATCGAGCGGCGGCAGAAAGGCACCGACCAGCAGAATGATAAACATCGCCCAGCGACGCGGCTCGGCTTGCGTGAGGCTATGTGCCGACATAGAACACTCCTTTGGAACAGACCCCGCTAAGGGACGCAGGGTAATGGCAGAATAGGGTGTGACGCCTCGGGGCTCAGCGCATACCGCCGGAGGCCAGAATCACCTCGCCGGAGATCCAGCGCGCCTCGTCCGATGCGAGAAAAGAGACGATTGGCGCAACATCCTGCACCTGGCCGATGCGGCCAAGCGGCGTCTGCTCTTCATTCCACGTCTGAAAGTCCGAGTTCATCGCGCCGACGCTATGGCTGCCTTCCGTTTCAATCAGGCCAGGGTTGACCGCGTTGACGCGGATGCCGCGTGGACCAAGTTCCTTAGAGAGAACGCCGGTGATGGCGTCGATAGCACCTTTGGCGCCGCTGTAGATGGCGCTCTCTGCAATAAAAACGCGGGTGACGAAGGAACTGATGTTAATGATGCTGCTGCCTTTACCGAGGTGCGGCGCGGCGGCGGCGGTCACTAACAGCGGTCCCAGAACATTGATATCGAACTGCCTGCGATAGAGTGCTTCGGTGCTCTCCTCAATCCGGGCGAACTGATAAATGCCGGCGTTGTTCACCACAATGTCCAGGTGGCCGAAGTTGTCGATGGCTGCGTTGACCAGCGCCTGGACCTCTGCCTGGCGGGTGACATCCGCCGCTACCGCCACAGCCCGTCCACCGGCGGCTTCAATATCGGCCACGACCTTATCGGCACCGATTCTGTCTGAGGCGTAATTGACGATAACCTGCGCACCGTCAGCCGCCAGCTGACGGGCAATCGCTGCTCCGATACCTTTGGAGCCACCGGTAACAAGGGCAACTTTATCTTTTAATTTGTGCATGTTTACAGCTTCCTGACAGGGCCGCATAAGGCTATTGAGTGATGGAAGCTATGGTGATACCTACAAAGTTGTTTGAGAACTGACAATTTTGTATATTCAATGTTCATTTTTGAACGGCGAGGCGGTGGCATGGAGTGGGGTGACGTTCAGGTATTTCTTGCAGTCATGCGTAACGGGTCTTTCGGCAAGGCGGCCCAGAGTCTTGGTGTAAGCCACCCAACGATCGGACGCCGCATAAAGGCGCTTGAGGATGAAGCGCAGCAGGCGCTATTTCGCCGGACAAAGGAGGGGCTGGTCCTCACTGACGCCGGCGACGGCGTGATGAAGCTGGCGGAAGCGATGGAGAACTCCGCGCTGGCGCTGGAACGTCGCCTGGCAGGGAATCACGACCGACTTGAAGGAATATTGCGCATATCGTCAGCAGAGTGGTTTGCTAACTATGTTCTGGCGCCGGTTCTCGGCGAACTGACGCGTCGCCATCCGGCGATTGTGCCGGAAGTCATCGCAAGTTTCCGCCTGCTCAATCTGTCGCGTCGCGATGCCGACATCGCGTTTCGCATCGTGCCTTTTACCGATCCCGATATTGTCCAGCGGCGCCTGATGAGCATGCCATACGCTCTCTACGGCACGCCTGAAAATGCGCAGAAAATGGTCGCCGATCCCGCGTCGGTGGGCCTGATCCTGATGAACACCGAACAGTCGCACTTTCCCGATGTCGCCTGGCTTCTCGAGCGTTTTCCGCAGTCAAAGCCCGCGTTTAAAAGCACCAGCCGGGCGATTCAGGCGCAAATGTGCCGGTGCGGCATGGGCGTTGCCGTATTGCCGCAACCTCTGGGCGATGCCACCCCCGGGCTGCAGCGTATTGCCACTCCCGATCTGCCGCCATCAAGGGATATCTGGGTAGGCTACCATCAAGACCTCCGGCATATGGACCGCCTGCGCGCCATGCTCGATATCGCCGACAGTATGCTGGCTTTTAAAGAAAGTTAATTTGTTACAGAGGTTGAAAAGAGACGGGCCGACGCCCGAAAAAAACGGTGCGATCGGCCAGGCTATCCTTTGCTTGAAATATCATTGTGACGACGCAATCAGCTATTCTGGATTACTATTGCCTGAACAGCGTCACGCTTTTAATTTTTCATGCCTGCGTACGACCTCGTCAATAATTTTACGCATCACTTCTTCCATAAAAGTCACATCGAGACCCGAACTTTCCGCGATCGCTTTCAATCTGGCTAGCTGCACCGCTTCCCTGTTTTTATCGCTTTCCGGCATATTATGCGCTGCCTTAAGCTCACCGACTTTATGCGTGCACCGAAATCGTTCTGCCAGAATATAAATGAGCGCGGCATCGAGATTATCGATCGTTTGTCGATGCGATAATAGCGCTGCCTGATAATCATCAGTAGACATGTATTTGTCTCTCGCCATAAGTTTGAATAAAGGAAAGGGGGAACGCCTCGCTTGTTCACTCAGCGAAGAGGGTCAGGCGTATTTTTAGACAGGGCTATTCCCCGTTAATCCACTTGTCGTTTGGCAATAATTTTACTTTTGCGGCTGTTTTTTATCGTCAAGGTGACGGCTGAGATCAGGAAATAGAAGACGCCGAAAGCCGCATAGGGTGCAACAGTCGTAACATCTAAAAGCTGGTCACTGCTGGCCTGCTTAAACATAAATATGCCCGCTAATGCAGATTGCGCGCCGCTTAAAATCATCGCCCACTGTCCGTTAGCGGTTTTCCAGCGACGAAGCGAAGCGGAAAGCTGCAGTACGCCAGAAAATATTGCCCATAAGCCAAAGACTTTAATGGTCGTGTTGATGCTTATGGAGAGCGCCCAGACAATAGCCAGCGCGACAATCATGCTGACAATAAGGTTAAATTTCTGCGGTGGGTTTACCGCTAACCCTCCTGATTTTTGCGCATCGATATAATTAGCGAGTGCGTCCCAGGCAGGATAGAGCACCAGCAGAACGGCACCGATAACGGGATTCTCTTTCCCGAGAAGTACCGCAAGCGTAATCCAGATAACAGATACCGCAGCGCGCATATAATAGTAAGACTGAAGCCAATGGTTTTGCGGGTCAGTAGACGTTAAATTTTTGCTTTTCAAAATGATTCTCCAGATGGACAGGGGCTGTTACAGACAGAAAAAACGTTGTTTGGTGCATAAAAGAATGACCAAATTAATCCTCTTCATTAAGGTTATAACTATTCTGGCGGCGACCTGAGCGGTCTAAAAGACGCACTCTGCGTATACGAAAAGGGTGGCCGTTAGAAAATCGCGCAGGGAACCGGACAAACTCGGGCGAAACCCAAATAAAAATGTAAGTAAGCGGCAGCATCGCCATGGCAGGAAAATAGGGCTGAGCCGCAAACTGAATGTCTGCAACAGGCGTATTACACGCCAGGTTCAGGGGATCTGAATCATTGATCCGATCAGGACATGAGCGAGAATCGGTTTTGTGAATAGGCGCAGAAGAAGTTATTTCACAGGCTTCACTATCAGAGTGATTATCCTGACGACACTCTGCCAACGCTTTTCTGTTGGTCATTGCTGAATGACACTCAGGGCTCCTGGGAGGTAATAGCATTTTTCTACTGGCAAGCAGCTGTGCAAGCAGAGTATCGGTGTCTAACCGATGCGATGAGATATTTTCTGACTGCTTCAGTTGCATAGTTTCAATCTTTAACGCATGACGTTGTGAAGCTTTCACCTGGTTCTGCAGGAGGGTCTGGAAACCTGATGCAACAGAATCGGGAGATCGGTTTTTTATGCTGTCAACGTTCGACAATATTAAATTTACCGCTGAAGGCAGTGCACCAATACTGGTCATAAATAACTTCCCCATGATGGCAAGCGCGTTTAAGCATAATTTCACCAGCATTATGCCTGTTGGTTGTAACTGTAGCTTATCAACCTACTAGAAGGTAGGCTGAGCATCAACGACAAATCCAGCTCCTTATTCCCCTATACAAGGGGATTTAATATCCAGAGCGGCTATATTTTTCTGTTTGCCTGCGAGGGGCAGAGCAGAGTGAATCGAGAACAAAAAGTGTCAGGCGCAGCTTTTTAGCAGGCAGCAGTCAGTTCGATTTCATCAGCTTATTGATTGCC
>Ga0209371_1000975_pt1 | contig 22143 bp, 19 predicted proteins | sample AgamicAtAmrz_FD_187165 | JGI IMG/M metagenome (GOLD analysis project Ga0209371, IMG submission 187165) | Agave microbial communities from Guanajuato, Mexico - At.Am.rz (SPAdes) (version 2) | ecosystem: Host-associated > Plants > Roots > Rhizosphere | place: Guanajato, Mexico | collected 2012-06-07
TTACGCCCGCCAGGGCATGAGTTACCATCTAAGCCCGTTTTTTCAATCAACAGAAAGCTACGCAAACTATGACTCAAGTCGCTAAAAAAATAATGGTAACGTGCGCCCTGCCGTACGCGAACGGATCGATCCATCTCGGCCACATGCTCGAGCATATCCAGGCAGATATTTGGGTGCGTTACCAGCGAATGCGTGGCAATCAGGTTTTCTTCATCTGCGCCGACGACGCGCACGGTACGCCGATCATGCTGAAAGCGCAGCAGTTAGGCATTTCACCGGAGCAGATGATTGCTGAAATGAGTCAGGAACATCAGGTTGATTTCGCCGGATTCAACATCAGCTACGACAACTACCACTCGACGCACAGCGACGAGAACCGCGTGCTGTCTGAGCTGATCTACTCTCGTCTGAAAGAGAACGGCTTTATCAAAAACCGCACCATCTCTCAGCTTTACGATCCGGAAAAAGGGATGTTCCTGCCGGACCGTTTTGTGAAAGGCACCTGTCCGAAATGTAAGTCGCCGGACCAGTATGGCGACAACTGCGAAGTGTGCGGCGCGACCTATAGCCCGACCGAGCTGATTGAGCCGAAGTCTGTGGTGTCCGGCGCGACGCCGGAAATGCGCGACTCCGAGCACTTCTTCTTTGATCTGCCGTCGTTCAGCGCCATGCTGCAGGCCTGGACGCGTTCTGGCGCGCTTCAGGAGCAGGTCGCGAATAAAATGCAGGAGTGGTTCGAATCTGGCCTGCAACAGTGGGATATTTCCCGCGACGCGCCCTACTTCGGCTTTGAGATCCCTGACGCGCCGGGTAAATACTTTTACGTCTGGCTGGACGCGCCAATTGGCTATATGGGCGCGTTTAAGAACCTGTGTGACAAGCGCGGCGACCTCGATTTCGACGAGTTCTGGAAGAAAGATTCCACCACCGAGCTTTATCACTTTATCGGTAAAGACATTGTCTATTTCCATAGCCTGTTCTGGCCAGCGATGCTGGAAGGCAGCCAGTTCCGCAAGCCGAACAACCTGTTTGTTCACGGCTATGTGACGGTGAACGGTGCCAAGATGTCGAAATCGCGCGGCACCTTTATTAAGGCCAGCACCTGGTTGCAGCACCTGGATGCCGACAGTCTGCGTTACTACTACGCCGCTAAGCTCTCTTCGCGCATCGACGATATCGACCTGAACCTGGAAGATTTCGTGCAGCGCGTGAACGCGGACATTGTCAATAAAGTGGTCAACCTGGCGTCGCGCAACGCGGGCTTCCTGACCAAGCGTTTTGATGGCCAGCTGTCAGCCGAGCTGGCGGATCCGGCGCTGTACCAGACCTTTGTTGACGCATCTGAGAAGATTGGCGAAGCCTGGGCGAGCCGCGAATTCAGCCGCGCGATCCGCGAGATTATGGCGCTGGCCGATCTGGCTAACCGCTATGTGGATGAGCAGGCTCCCTGGGTAGTAGCGAAGCAAGAAGGCCGCGACGCCGATTTGCAGGCCATTTGCTCAATGGGTATTAACCTGTTCCGCGTGCTGATGACCTGGCTGAAGCCGGTACTGCCGAGCCTGGGCGAGCGCACCGAGGCGTTCCTCAACAGCGAACTGAGCTGGGATGCGATTGCCCAGCCGCTGCTCAGCCATCAGGTTGCGCCGTTTAAAGCCCTTTATGGACGTATTGAAATGACCAAAGTGAATGCGCTGATCGAAGCGTCGAAAGAAGATGCGGCCGCAGCCAGTAAACCGGCAACCGGCCCGCTGGCGGATGCGCCGATTGGCGATACCATTACTATTGACGACTTTGCGAAGGTCGATATGCGTGTGGCGCTGATCGAAAACGCTGAGCTGGTGGAAGGTTCCGATAAGCTGCTGCGTTTGCAGCTCGATCTGGGCGGCGAAAAGCGCCAGATCTTCTCAGGTATTCGTGCCGCCTATCCGGATCCCTCTGTGCTGGTCGGCAAGATGACCATTATCGTTGCCAACCTGGCGCCGCGTAAGATGCGTTTCGGCGTGTCGGAAGGCATGGTGCTGTCAGCGGGTCCTGGCGGGAAAGATCTGTTTGTGCTCTCCGTCGACAGCGGCGCGCAGCCAGGTATGCCGGTTAAATAAAGGTAACAGGCATAAGGCCAGGACGATGTGCCCATCGCAGGTGGCAAGCTTTTCTGCGGTCATCAAGGGCGACAGCAATGTCGCCCTTTTTTATGCATGTCGCGTATGATGTTATGCAGTAGAAACAGGAGCCTGCTATGCCCACCGTGCTGTCTCTGTGCTGGCGCTACGTGCGCGCCTTCGTCATCATCTATCTCTGCCTCTACGCAGGCAACGCCATCGCTGTGCTGCTGCCTATTACCATTCCCGGCAGTATTCTCGGTATGCTGACCCTATTCGCGCTGCTGGCAACGCAAATCTTGCCTGTTCACTGGGTAAAACCAGGCTGCCATTTGCTTATCCGCTATATGGCGCTGTTGTTTGTGCCCATCAGCGTCGGCATTATGAACTACACCGACATCCTCAGCGCGCAGTTCGGCCCGATAGTGGTCTCCATCGTGGTGAGTACCTTTCTGGTGCTGACGATTGTCGGCTGGAGCGCCCATAAGATTCATACTCGCACCGCGCAGGAGAAGCCCAGTGAGTGACATCTGGTGGTCGCTGCCGCTCAGCGTCGGCGTTTTTCTACTGGCGCGACGCCTGGCCGCAAAGCTCAAAATGTCCATCATCAATCCGCTGCTGGTCGCGATGGCCATCATCATCCCGCTGCTGCTGGTGCTACAAATCCCCTATACGCGCTATTTTGCTGGCAGCCAGCTCCTGAATCAGCTGCTGCAACCCGCCGTCGTGGCGCTGGCGCTGCCGCTCTATGAGCAGATGCACCAAATTCGCGCGCGCTGGAAATCACTGATTGGCGTCTGCATGATCGGCAGCCTGACGGCAATGACCTCCGGCACGGCAATCGCGCTGTGGATGGGCGCAACGCCGGAAATTGCCGCCACCATTCTGCCTAAATCGGTGACGACCCCTATTGCGATGGCGGTTTCCGCCTCGCTGCACGGCATTCCCGCCATCAGCGCCATTTGCGTTCTGATTGCGGGCGTACTCGGCGCGGTATTTGGTCATATGGTGTTGAACCTGCTGGGCGTAAAAACCCGTGCGGCGCGTGGGCTGGCGATCGGCAACGCCTCACATGCGCTTGGCACGGCGCGCGCGGCAGAAGTGGACTATCAGGAAGGGGCGTTCAGTTCACTGGCGCTGGTGCTGTGCGGCATTATCACTTCACTGCTGGCACCCTTTATTTTTCCGTTGCTGCTGCACGCGCTGGGTTAAAACTTGCGAGAGATCTCGCAAAGTTGAAACGAAGCAAATTTGTTGCATTGTCAGAGCGATATAGATCACATATAAACCCTCTGGCGGCAATCGGCCGCCCGATCTTAACGAGGCTATCATGCATCCACGTTTCACCTCCGCCTTCGACGCGCTGCCCGCTAACCTGCAAAGCGCGCTGCGTCCGGTTTTCGACGACGCACAGTTTCAGGCGGTGCTGACGCCGGAGCAGGTCGCATCCCTGATGCAGCAGACCCAACTGGATGCTGACGCGCTGGCGCTGGCTTTACTGCCGCTGGCGGCGGCCTGCGCAGTTGCGCCGGTTTCCCGCTTCAATGTCGGCGCCGTTGCGCGCGGCGTTAGCGGCCACTGGTATTTTGGCGCCAATATGGAATTTACCGGCGTCGCGCTACAGCAAACGGTGCACGCCGAGCAGAGCGCCATTGCGCACGCCTGGCTGCGCGGCGAACGCCGCCTGGAGGCGGTGACCGTCAACTACACGCCGTGCGGCCACTGCCGCCAGTTTATGAATGAGCTGAACAGCGGCACCGATCTGCGCATCAGCCTGCCTGGCCGCAGCGTCACCACCCTGGCTGACTACCTGCCAGACGCCTTTGGCCCGCGCGATCTGGATATCACCACCCTGCTGTTAGATAAAGTCGATCACGGCTATCTGGCACAGGGCGATGCGCTGGCCCAGGCGGCGATCGCGGCTGCCAATGAGAGCCACGCCCCTTACAGCGGTTCCCACAGCGGCATCGCGCTGCGTACCCACACTGGCGCGCTGGTTACCGGACGCTACGCCGAGAATGCTGCCTTTAACCCTAGCCTTCCACCGCTGCAGGCCGCGCTGATCCTGCTGAATATGCAGGGTGAAGCCTGCGAAAATATCGCAGCGGCCGCGCTGGCCGAAGTTGAGAATGCCACGCTGGATCAGTTTGCCGCCACGCAGGCGACGCTGGCCGCGCTGGGATGCACACAGCTCACTCGCGTTACGCTGCATAAAGCCTGAGCCACGGCACGCTTTTCAACACTTACGATATCTTTTATTTACAAAAGCTGTACATCAGCGAGAAATTTCATAGGATCGTGCGCCAGCAACACAAAAAAAGAACGACTGGCGTCTGAGTTTTTGCCAGACAACATTGCAACCGGAGCATCAATTCATGGAACACGAGTACGAAAGTAAACGTCCACTGTACATCCCCTACGCTGGCCCGATCCTGCTGGAATTTCCCCTGCTGAACAAAGGCAGCGCCTTCTCCCTGGAAGAGCGCAACGAATTTAACCTCAACGGCCTGCTGCCTGAAGCGGTCGAGAGTATTGAAGAGCAGGCAGAGCGCGCCTGGCGCCAGTTCCAGGACTTTAAAAACAATAACGACAAGCACGTCTACCTGCGCAACATTCAGGACACCAACGAAACCCTGTTCTATCGCCTGCTCGACAACCATCTCGAAGAGATGATGCCGATCATCTATACCCCGACCGTTGGCGCGGCCTGTGAACACTTTTCCGAGATCTACCGTCGCGCGCGCGGCGTTTTTATCTCCTACCCGAACCGCGCCCACATCGAAGATATGCTGCAAAACGCCACCAAGCAGAATGTGAAGGTGATTGTGGTCACCGACGGCGAGCGTATTCTCGGCCTCGGCGATTTAGGTATCGGCGGCATGGGCATTCCAATCGGCAAACTGTCGCTCTATACCGCCTGTGGCGGCATCTCGCCAGCCTATACCCTGCCGGTGGTGCTGGATGCCGGTACCAACAACCAGCAGCTGCTGAACGATCCGCTCTATATGGGCTGGCGTCATCCGCGTATCACTGGCGAAGAGTACGAAGCCTTCGTTAACGACTTTATCCAGGCGGTAAAACGCCGCTGGCCGAACGTGCTGTTGCAGTTTGAAGACTTCGCGCAGAAAAACGCCATGCCGCTGCTGCAGCGCTACCGCGATGAAATTTGCTGCTTCAACGATGATATTCAGGGCACCGCGGCTGTCACCGTCGGTACGCTGATCGCTGCCAGCCGCGCCGCAGGCAGCCGTCTGTGCGAGCAAAAGGTGGTCTTCCTTGGCGCAGGATCTGCCGGCTGCGGCATCGCCGAGCAAATTATTTCGCAGATGAAGTCGGAAGGGTTGAGCGACGAAGAAGCGCGCGCGCGTGTGCTGATGGTCGACCGCTTCGGCCTGCTGACCGATAAGCTGCCCAACCTGCTCGACTTCCAGAGCAAACTGGTGCAGAAGAGCGAGAACCTGAAAGAGTGGGATACCGCCAGCGATTCTATCTCGCTGCTGGACGTGGTGCGCAACGCGCGTCCCGATATTCTGATTGGCGTGTCCGGCCAGCCGGGGCTCTTTACCGAAGAGATCATCCGCGAGATGCACAAGCACTGCCCGCGTCCGATAGTGATGCCGCTCTCGAACCCGACCTCGCGCGTAGAAGCGACACCTGCGGATATTATCGCCTGGACCGACGGCGCGGCGCTGGTTGCGACCGGCAGCCCTTTCTCGCCGGTGAGCTGGAAAGGGAAAACCTATCCGATTGCGCAGTGCAACAACTCCTATATCTTCCCCGGCATCGGCCTGGGCGTAATTGCCGCTGGCGCGACGCGCGTTACCGATTCGATGCTGATGACGGCAAGCCGCGCGCTGGCCGACTGTTCGCCGCTGGTGAACGAAGGCGAAGGTCCGGTACTGCCGGAAATCAAAGATATTCAGGGCGTATCGAAAATTATCGCCATGGAAGTCGGCAAAGCCGCTCAGCTGGCCGGTGTCGCGGTCGTGACGTCGGAAGATGTGCTGTCACAGGCCGTTGCTAACAACTTCTGGCTGCCGCAGTATCGCCACTATCGCCGTACCTCAATCTGACAGATTGTCGCCGGGCCGCTTCAGGCCCGGCAGTTGCGCAAAAAGCCATCAGCCAACCGGCGTTAACTTGCTTCAGCGCAGGTCCTCAAGTAGCCTTGATGCACCGATTTTCCCCTACGTCGAGCGCTCACGCGTATGTTAAAACGCGTCTTTATTGGTCTTCTATTCATCATCTTACTGATGGTGGCGACCGCGCTCGGCCTGGATCGCTGGATCAGCTGGAAAACCGCCCCGTTTATTTATGAAGACGTTGCCTCGCTGCCGCATCGCCAGGTTGGCGTGGTGCTGGGCACAGCGAAGTATTACCGCACCGGCGTCTATAATCAGTATTACCTTTATCGCATTCAGGGCGCGCTGAACGCCTATAACAGCGGCAAGGTTAATTATCTGCTGCTGAGCGGCGATAACGCCATGAGCAGCTATAACGAGCCGATGACCATGCGCCGCGATCTGATTAAAGCTGGCGTTGATCCTCAGGATATCGTGCTGGACTATGCCGGTTTCCGCACCCTCGATTCGATTGTGCGCACGCGCAAGGTGTTCGACACCAATGACTTCATCATTATTACCCAGCGTTTTCACTGCGAGCGCGCGCTGTTTATTGCCCTGCATATGGGGATTCAGGCGCAGTGTTTCGCCGTACCGTCGCCAAAAAATATGCTGAGCGTGCGTTTCCGCGAGGTTGGCGCGCGTCTCGGTGCGCTGGCTGATCTTTATGTGATGAAGCGCGAGCCGCGTTTCCTCGGCCCGCTGGTGCCGATTCCGGCGGTGCATGAGGTGCCGGAAGATGCGCAGAGCTATCCGGCGGTGACGCCGGAGCAGCTGCTGGAGAGCGAGCAGAAAGCGCGGAAATAGAAAGAGCTCTGTGCCGTTTCATTCAGGCGGCTCAAAAGCCTGCCAGGTGGGCGACAGGGGCTGTGGAGCAAAGCGGCCCGCGCCAGGGATGGCGCGGGCCGAGCGAGCAGGGATGCCTTGAGCGACTTTGCGGAACAGTCCCTGTCGCCCGCGCCGCTTCTGACACACACAAGGGGCACCCTCAAACAAAAAGAGCGACCCAAAAGTCGCTCTTTTTCAACATATTTTTGCTCTTACTTCTTACGCGAATACTTCAGCGAGTCGAGCGCCACGGCAAAGATAATGATGCCGCCCTTAATAATGTACTGCCAGTAAGGGTTCACGCCGATATAGGTCAGGCCGTAGTTGATTACGGTGAAGATGATCACGCCGGTCACCACGCCCGCTACCGTACCCACGCCGCCGGCAAACGAGACGCCACCCACCACGCACGCCGCGATGGCGTCCAGCTCATACATAAAGCCGAGGTTGTTGGTGGCGCTGCCGATACGGCCCGCTTCCAGCATGCCGCCGAAGGCATAAAACACACCAGAAAGCGCATAGACCAGAATCAGGTTGAAGTTAACGTTTACACCCGAGACTTTCGCCGCTTCCGGGTTACCGCCGATAGCAAAAATATTCTTGCCGAAGCGGGTCTTGTTCCACAGGATCCAGACGAACACGATAGCGATAATGGCGTAGAACGTGATAAACGACAGCTTAAAATCACCAAAGCGGAAGAAGCCCTGAGCAAATTTAGAGAAGCCGCTGTCGAAACCCGCAATCGGCGATGCGCCAACAAAGTCATAATAGAGCGAGTTAATACCGTAAACGATAATCATGGTGCCGAGCGTGGTAATAAAAGGCGTCACCTTGAGATAGGCGATAATGACGCCGTTCAGCAGGCCGATAATGCCACCAATTACGCACACCACCAGAATCACCAGCGGAATCGGCACGGTATCCAGCGTCGGGAACACCTTGTTGGCGTTCTCCATCGACTGAAGCAGCGTTGCCGCTACCACCGCAGCCAGCCCAACCTGGCGACCTGCCGACAGGTCGGTGCCCTGCGTGACGATCAGTCCCGCCACGCCCAGCGCGATGATAATACGTACTGATGACTGGGTCAGAATATTACTCAGGTTCATCAGGCTTAAAAATGTCGGATCCTGGAAAATAATAATTGCCAGTAAAACCAGCAGAACGACATAAATGCCGCCCTCTTTCAGCCAGGTTAGCGCATTCTTTTTAGTAGTCGCTTTCATGTTAACAGCCCTTGCTTCATTAAAGGTGTAATGACGCTAAACGCAATATTTCGTTCTGCGTGGTTGTCTTGGTATCTACAATGCCCGCTACCTGACCGTTGCTCATCACCAGAATACGATCGGTAATGCCCAACAGTTCCGGCATTTCGGACGAAATAATAATGATGCCCTTCTCTTTTTTCGCCAGCTCAGCAATCAGCTGGTAAATTTCGAATTTTGCCCCGACGTCAATACCGCGCGTCGGTTCATCAAGCATCAATATTTCAGGCTGAGTTAATAACCAGCGGCCAATAATTACTTTCTGCTGGTTACCGCCAGAGAGCGAGCCGATTTGCGTATGGTGTCCCGGCGTTTTAACCCGCATAGCGTCAATAACCCACTGGGTATCGCTCTTCATCCGCTTATTATCCAGCAGCCCCATGCTGTTTTTATATTTCTTAATATTGGAGATTAACGAGTTAAATCCAATATCCAGAAACGCATAGATGCCGGTTGAGCGTCGCTCCTCCGTGACCAGTGCAAAACCGTGGTTAATCGCTTCGTTGGCGCTGTGATTATTAATCGCTTTGCCATGCAGCTTAATCGTGCCGCTCACCTTCTCGCGAATACCAAACAGGGTCTCGACAATGTCGGTACGTTTAGCGCCCACCAGCCCGGCAATACCCAGAATCTCCCCTTTATGCAAATCGAACGAAACGTCACGAATCGATGGCTGACGCAGCGACGTTAAATTACGCACTTCCAGAATAGTTTCGCCCGGCACGTTGGTTTTGTCCGGGAAACGCTGGTTCAGCGAACGACCAACCATCATTGCGATGATCTTATCCATATCCAGCCCTTCAAGCGGCTGGGTGGCGATCCACTGACCGTCGCGCAGAATCGTAATCTCATCGCACAGCTGGAAAATCTCTTCCATTTTGTGCGAGATATAAACAATGCCGCAGCCGCGATCTTTCAGCTTACGAATAATGGTGAACAGATGGTTCACCTCTTTTTCGGTCAGCGAAGAGGTCGGCTCGTCCATAATGACGATTTTGGCGTCATAGGAAAACGCTTTGGCAATTTCGATCATCTGCATCTGCGACACAGAAAGCTGCGCCACTTTGTCGCGCGGATCGATATCGATATCCAGCTCTTCAAATATCGCTTTGGTATCGCGATACATTTTATCCTGATCGACAAACGGCCCTTTGCGCGGATAACGGCCCAGCCACATATTGTCCATCACGGTGCGCTGTAAGACCAGGTTCAGCTCCTGGTGCACCATTGAAACGCCATTTTCCAGCGCCTCTTTTGAACTTTTAAAATCGATTTCCTCACCCTGAAACAGGATGCTCCCCGTATCTTTTTTATAAATACCAAACAGGCATTTTAATAATGTTGATTTACCTGCGCCGTTTTCACCCATCAATGCATGAACGGAGTGAGGCCGCACTTTTAAATTCACATTATCTAAGGCTTTAACCCCTGGAAATGATTTTGACACATTCGTCATTTCCAGCAGATATTCACGCTGCGCGGTCGGATTATCACTGGCCATAATTTACCTGGCTAAAAAAAGCGTTGGTCACGTTAAAACAGGGCGCAGCTCAGCCGCGCCCGGACAGGATTATTTCTGGAACTGAGACAGGTTCTCTTTATCCACGGCAACGTAAGGCACGCGGACAATTTTGTCGCTGATTTTGAAGCTGGTGCCTTCGGTCGCGGCTTTGCCGTCCGCCAGGTTTTTCGCCATATCCAGCGTCGCTTTCGCCTGGTTCTCAGCATCGTTCAGCACGGTACCGGCCAGCGCGCCTGATTTCACCAGCGCCAGCGCTTCCGGCAGTGCATCGACGCCGAATACGGGAATAGAGGTTTTGTTATGCGCTTTCAGCGCTTCAACCGCACCCATTGCCATGGCGTCGTTGTTGGCGATGACCACTTCGATTTTGTTGGCGTTCGGGCCAGAGAGCCACGCGTCCATCTTGTCTTTAGCCTGCGCGGTATCCCACATTGCGGTGTCCATCGCCAGCTGCTGCGTTTTCAGGCCGTCCTGGTTCAGGGTATCAATCACATATTTGGTGCGCGCTTCCGCATCCGGATGGCCCGGCTCGCCTTTCAACAGCACGAACTGGATCTGGCCGTCTTTGTTCAGGTCCCAGTTCGGTGAGGCTTTCCAGTGCTTCTCGATCAGTTTGCCCTGAATAATGCCGGACTCTTTAGAGTCGGTGCCGACATAGTAGGCTTTGTCATAGCTGGCCAGCACTTTCGCGTTCGGCTCTTTGTTGAAGAACACAATCGGCACGTCGTTGCCGCGCGCTTTGTCGATCACCACTGCCGCAGCAGCCGGATCCACCAGGTTAATCGCCAGCGCTTTCACGCCTTTCGCCATCAGCACGTCGATCTGGTCATTCTGTTTTGACTGGTCATTCTGCGAGTCATTCATCAGCAGCTGCACGCCGCCAATGCTTTTCGCTTCTTTCTCAATGTCCTTGCGCACCATCGACATGAAGTTGTCGTCATATTTGTAGATGGTCACGCCGATACGCGTGTCCGCTGCGTGTGCCGTTGCGCCGAACATCATGCTGGCAACCAAAGCTGTGAGCGTGAAAACCTTCTTATTCATGGTATCTCCGGTTTTTTGCAGGGTAGTGCCTGGCTCAGTCGCGACTGGCACGAATGAGCTTTCGGTAAAATATGATTCGGCGAGTCAAAAAGAAGCGGGTGACATCACGCTACGCCGCTGAACCGCCGTCCAGAAAACTGACTTCCATGTGCGACAACGCGTCCTGAAGATGTTATGAACCTTTTTAACGGCTTACTGAAACAGCGCCCTTCGGGGTTACTCTGGCGTTACATAATGTTTCAGTCCGGTAAGACGCTGCCATCATAGTGAGCGCAATGTTAATTAACTGTGAATACAATCACAGATTGAAAACGGTTACATCGAGCTATCGCCTGAATTAGTGACCGACTCCACATTTTGCCGCTGCGCCACAGAATGACGGCGAACCAGGGTCGGCATAAAGATATGTTGCGCACTGGGATCCAGCTCACCGGCCGCGCCGCTCAGCGCCAGCTCCGTTGCCAGTTTCGCCATAGAAACAATGGGATAGCGCACAGTGGTCAGCTGAGGATCGGTGTAACGCGACATCGGGATATCGTCAAAGCCAATAATGGAGAAGTGCTGTGGCACCTGAATGCCGTTGTCTTTCAGCGCGGTAAGCGCGCCAGCCGCCATGCCGTCGTTATAGGCAAAAATCGCGCTGAGATGCACATTGCGCCCAAGCAGCTCTACCATAGCCGCTTCACCGCCCTGCATATCGGGCTCGGCACTGGCGATCCAGCTCTCCTGCGGCCGAATGCCCTGCTCTGCCAGCGCCTGCTGCCAGCCGTCACGCCGCTGCTGTACATCCTCAATTTGATGACCCGAGCAGAGATAGCCAATCCGGCTATGTCCCTGTTGCATCAGCATTCGGGTTGCCATTAGTGCGCCCGCCACGTTGTCCAGACTGACGCAGCGATGGGCAAAGCCCGGCACGATGCGGTTTACCATCACCATGCCCGGCACCTGCTGCATAAAACCCGCCAGTTCACTGTCTGAAAGCGTTTTCGCGTGCACCACCAGCGCATTGCAGCGCTGACGGATCAGCACCTCAATGGCATGACGCTCTTTATCTTCCTGGTGCCAGGAGTTGCTGATCAGAACATGTTTATGCAGGCGCTGCGCAACGGTATCAACCGCTTTTACCAGCGCGCCAAAGAAGGGATCGGAGACGTCCATCACCACGACGCCAATGGTGTCGCTCACCTGCGTTGCCAGCGCCTGCGCGTTGGCATTGGGGCGATAGCCCAGTGATTCCACGGCCTGTAACACCGCATCGCGTGTGTCAGCAGTGACGGCGCTGCTGTTGTTCAGCACGCGTGAGACGGTCGCCACCGACACGCCAGCCAGACGGGCAACATCACGAATCGTTATCATGCAGCAGTTCCACAGAGGAAAAAAAGGCATCACGCCAGGAAGTAAACCCGGCGCTATTCTGTCAGGCGCGGCAAGGCAGCAGCGTGAATTACGTCACACTGATGAAAACGGTTACATACAATTATGTAACCTTTGTGATGAATATCATTATCTGAGCGAGGAGCGATGCGACGGTTTGCCTGCGGCCAGACGCGTCAGGCGGCGCCACAGCCATTCAAGCGGGCCCTGCGGGAAAAAGCGTAGCCAGATCGTTGAGAAGAGAATATTGACGAGCCAGACTGCCGGGACAAACGCCAGCAGCTGCAGGCGGTCGTAGCGCATAAAGAGGTCAAAGCGGTAGAACAGCGTGGTGCAGATCAGCGTCTGCAACAGATAGTTGCTTAGCGCCATGCGTCCCACGCACTGGACAGCATAGCTAATGCGCCAGCGGGCCAGCTGCGGCCAGAAGCCGAGAATCAGCGCCGCATAGCCCAGACTGATAAAGGGGCTGGCCAGGTCGCGCGGCACCTGCAAATAGAAGCCGCTCCAGCGGAACGACCAGTGCAGCATCCACTGCGAGACCACGCCGGACAGCGCGATCGCATAACCCACCGCCAGCAGCAGCGCGGCGCAGCGGCGATAGTGTTGCGTACTGTATTCGCCGGTTAGCCAGCCGCAGCGCAGCAGCGCCGCGCCCATCATCATCAGACCCGCCAGCTGCCAGCCATACTGCGACGCCAGCGCCATCAGGCTGGAGGAGAGATGGTCAAGGCGGTTATGTACCGCTTCCCAGCCGCCCGCGAGTTTCCAGAAACGTTCATACTCCAGATCGGCCGCGCCAGGCAGCCATGAACGGCTGGGCTCAGGATCGGAGATAGAGCCAAAAATCAGCAGCACGCCGCAGCCCATTAAATAGAGCAATGCACCGGTATGAAACAGACTGCGCGTTGAGGGTACGTCGCGCAGCATGCGCCAGACGATCAGGCCAACAATGGCGTAATCAAGCAGAATGTCCCCTTCCCACATCGCAATGGCGTGGAACAGGCCGATCAGCGCCAGCCATGTCAGGCGCGCCGACAGCCAGCGGCTCCCGCGCGGCAACTGCATCTGCAAACCCGCGCCAAACAGCAGGGCAAACAAGGTGAGGAATTTTAGCTGTGCCAGCGTATCGAGCACCGCCCATGTCCAGACTTCGCCAGCGCCAGGCTCGCCATGCCAGGCGGGATTGAGATAGGCGGCGGAAGGTAAGGCAAAACCGACAATATTAAGCAACAGAATGCCAAGAATGGCGCAGCCGCGAATGAAATCCAGCGCATGATAGCGTTGCATATCGGTCCCTGTTGAGGTGGTGCACAGCCGCCTGTGTCACCGGCGGCTGCTAAGTCTGACAGTAAACGTTTAGATGTGACGCACCGCGCGCAGGAACTCCTGACGGGTATTCTGGCTCGACTTAAACAGGCCGCCCAGAGAAGTCGTGGTGGTCGCGCTGGTGGCATCTTTCACGCCGCGCGCTTTGACACAGTAGTGCACCGCATCGATGGAGACCGCGACGTTATTAGTGCCAAGCAGGGTTTGCAGCGCGACCAGCACCTGCTGGGTCAGACGCTCCTGCACCTGTGGACGCTGGGCAAAGAACTGCACAATGCGGTTGATCTTCGACAGGCCAATCACCTTATCTTTCGGGATATAGGCGACCGTGGCTTTGCCGTCGATAATCACAAAGTGGTGCTCACAGGTGCTGGTCAGCGTGATGTCGCGCACCGTCACCATCTCATCCACTTTCATCTTATTTTCGATGACGGTGATTTTCGGGAAGTTGGCGTAATCCAGGCCGGAAAACACCTCATCCACATACATTTTGGCGATGCGATGCGGCGTCTCCATCAGGCTGTCATCCTCAAGATCCAGATTCAACAGCTGCATGACCTCGGTCATGTGGCCAGCGATCAGGCGCTTACGGGTTTCATCATCCATCTCACGCGTTGGCGCACGTAACGGCGTTTCCAGGCCTCGCGCCAGCAGCGCTTCGTGAACCAGGATAGCTTCCTGACTAAGGGTGCTCATCGTACTCATCTCCGCAGGTGTAACGCCCGCCGGAGAGACCGGCGGGTTCAATTCTGAGCGCGTATTGTGAAGCTTTCCGTTGGGGTAATCCAGTAATCAATCCAATCGGCGATGAAAGCTTTTCACGATGATCGGCGCCAGACCAGCAGGCCGCCTGCAGCCAGGCCTAGCGCGGCAATCCACAGCGCAGGCTCCAGCCGATGCAGCAGCGCAGTCGAGAGCGACGACAGCACCGGCCCAACCAGCTGCCCAACCGCATAGCCGGTGGTCAGCAGCCCTGCCATATAGCGTGTGTGCTGCGGTGCCAGTTCGCGCGCGCAGGCCAGCGACAGCTGCACCACGCAGAGAAACCCGCCGCCTACCAGTAACGCGCCGATCAGCAAACCGCTGAAGCCAGGCAGCCACGCGGCCGCAACGACGCCCAGCGCCTGCGCCCAGAGCACCAGCGCCAGCCGCCGGGTATTGCTGGATAAGCCGCGCGTCAGAATGCCCAGCGCGATGCCCACCATCGCTGCGCCGCCAAAAATCGGCCAGACGAACTGGGCGAACGCGCCGTCGGGAAAGCGCGCCGCCGCCATCTGCGACAAAAAGGTGGCGGGCAGAATATAGCCGAAGCCCGCCAGGCTATAGCTGAGCACCAGCCGCCGCAGATCGCCGGTCAGCACCAGCGGTTGTGGAGCCTGTTCGGGACGATGCAGGTCGCCCGCCCGACGCGGCAGGTTGCGCGCGATTGCCGCAATCAACAGCAGCGCCAGCACGCCATAGGCAGCCCATGCCAGCGCCGCGGAAGCCTGGAGCGCATGCAGCTGCACCGCCAGTAAGCCGCTGATAAAAATCCCCGCGCCGGGCCCGGCAAACACCGCCGCCGACAGGCCGGGCCGACCGTGATGATGCAGCTGCTCGCTGCTCCACGCAGCCACCAGCACCAGCGCCACGCCGCTCGCCCAGCCGATAAGAAAGCGCACTGCGCCGTGCAGCCAGGGGCCGCTGACGCAGGCAGAAAGCAGCGTCAGGATCACCGCACCCCATACGCCGAGCTGTAAGCGCAGCTCGACGTTACGCCGCGCGCGCATTGCATCAAAGGAGCCGCACAGATAGCCGAGATAGTTGAGCGCGGCCACCAGGCTGGCACTGGTCAGCGTCAGCTGGCCGTCATGTATCATCAGCGGCACCTGCGGCGTAAAGGCGAAACGTCCAATTCCCATCACCACCACCAGCGCCAGAAAGGCGCTGAGCGCCACGCGAAAAGCCATTTCCCTACTCCTGCGTTTTTATTATCACTTGCTTATACCATGGCAGCTGATTAAACTCACGAAAACTGAATAATTCACACCAAGTTGTTTACGGGAAGAGAATACATGGATCTTGTCCAGCTACGTATGTTCTGTTCTGTGGCCGAAACCGGTTCGCTGGCCCGCGCCGCGGAACAACTCCATCGCGTCCCCTCCAATCTCACCACGCGGCTGCGCCAGCTGGAAGAGGAGATTGGCGTCGACCTGTTTATTCGTGAGAAGCAGCGCATCCGGCTGTCGCCGATGGGCCATAATTTTCTCAACTATGCGCAGCGCATCCTGGCGCTGAGTGATGAGGCGCTGAGCATGGCGCGCGCGGGCGAACCGGCCGGGAATTTCGCGCTCGGCTCAATGGAGAGCACCGCCGCGACGCGGCTGCCGGGACTGCTGGCCGCCTATCACCAGCGTTTCCCGCAGGTGGCGCTGTCGCTGATCACCAGTACCTCCGGCGAGATTATCGACAAGGTGCGTGAAGGCACGCTGGCCGCCGCGCTGGTGGATGGCCCCGCGCCCTATGACGATCTCAACGGCTGCATCGCCTTCCGTGAAACCCTGACGCTGATCACCAGCCTGGATCATGCGCCCGTCCAGAGCGCGCGCGACACGCAGAACGACACGCTTTTTGCCTTTCGCAACAGCTGCTCCTACCGCGTCAAGCTGGAAGCCTGGTATCGCGACAGCGGCGTCGCGCCCGGCAGCGTAATGGAAATCCAGTCCTATCACGCCATGATGGCCTGCGTGGCGGGCGGTGCGGGCGTGGCGATGATCCCGGAGTCGGTGCTGAAACAGATGCCTGAGCGCGCCCGCGTGCAGGCGCACGAGTTGCCTGCCCAGTATCGCGACACCGCGACCTGGCTGATGTGGCGTCGCGACGCCTTCACGCCCAACGTCGAAGCCCTGAAATATTTAATTATTGATATGTTTGACGACCGTCCGCAGGACGACCAGCTGCTGCATCCGCTGCAGGTCGCAGACTAATTGCGCATTTACGCGCTATTTTTATTGATATCACGACCCACGGACGCGACCGCACCGGCGCGTCCCCATCTGACTGCAAGAGGGATTGCATGAACATGATTAAAACCCGTGCCGCCGTTGCCTGGGCCGCTGGCGAACCGCTGAAAATCGAAGAAGTGGATTTGATGCCGCCACAGAAAGGCGAAGTGCTGGTGCGCATCGTCGCGACCGGCGTCTGCCATACCGATGCCTATACCCTGTCGGGCAAAGATCCGGAAGGCGTATTCCCGGCGATCCTGGGCCACGAAGGCGGCGGCGTGGTGGAAGCCGTGGGTGAAGGCGTGACCAGTGTTGAAGTGGGCGACCATGTGATCCCGCTGTACACCCCGGAATGTGGCAAGTGCAAATTCTGTCTGTCAGGCAAAACCAACCTGTGCCAGGCGATTCGCACCACCCAGGGCAAAGGCCTGATGCCGGACGGCACGACCCGCTTCTTTAAAGACGGCAAGCCGATTTTCCACTACATGGGCACCTCGACTTTCTCTGAGTACACCGTTGTACCGGAGATTTCGCTGGCAAAAATTAGCAAAGAAGCGCCGCTGGAAGAAGTTTGCCTGCTGGGCTGCGGCGTGACCACCGGCATGGGCGCGGTGATGAACACCGCTAAAGTGAAAGAAGGCGATACCGTGGCGATCTTCGGTCTGGGCGGCATCGGCCTGTCGGCGATTATCGGCGCGAAGATGGCAAAAGCCGGGCGCATCATCGGTATCGACATCAACACCAGCAAGTTTGACCTGGCGCGCAAGCTCGGCGCAACCGACCTGGTGAACCCGAAAGATTATGAGAAGCCGATCCAGGAAGTGATCGTCGAGATGACCGACGGCGGCGTGGACTTCTCCTTCGAGTGCATCGGCAACGTGAACGTGATGCGTTCTGCGCTGGAGTGCTGCCATAAGGGTTGGGGCGAATCGGTTATCATCGGCGTGGCCGGTGCAGGTGAAGAGATCGCTACCCGCCCGTTCCAGCTGGTTACCGGTCGCGTCTGGCGCGGTTCCGCCTTTGGTGGCGTGAAGGGCCGCTCACAGCTGCCGGGCATTGTGCAGGATTACCTCGACGGTAAATTTGCCCTGAACGACTTTATTACCCACACCATGCCGCTGGAAGAGATCAATGACGCTTTCGACCTGATGCATGAAGGGAAATCGATCCGTTCGGTGGTGCACTTTAACAAGTAATCGGAGGCGATATGGCATCCACGCTGGAACTGCTGGAAGAACACCGGATGTTTGGCGGCTGGCAGCAACGCTGGCGACATCAGTCAGCCGTGCTGAGCTGCCCGATGACCTTCAGCATCTTTTTGCCCAATCCGAAAGGCGACACCCCGCCGCCTGCGGTCTGGTTCCTGGCAGGGCTGACCTGCACGGACGAGAACTTCACCACCAAAGCCGGGGCGCAGCGCGTCGCGGCGGAGCTGGGTCTGGTGCTGATTATGCCGGACACCAGCCCGCGCGGTGAGGGCGTCGCCAACGACGACGGCTACGATCTGGGCCAGGGCGCGGGATTCTATCTCAACGCGACTCAGGCGCCCTGGTCGGCGCACTACCACATGTTTGACTACCTCAGCCAGGAGTTGCCTGCGCTGGTCGCCGGTAATTTTAATATCAGCGAGCGGCAGTCGATCATGGGGCATTCGATGGGTGGGCACGGCGCGCTGATGCTGGCGCTGCGTCTCGGCAACCGCTTTGCCTCGGCGTCGGCGTTTGCGCCTATCGTCAACCCCAGTGATGTCCCGTGGGGCCAGAAAGCGTTCAGCGCCTATCTGGGTGAGGATCGCGCGGCCTGGCGCGCCTATGACAGCTGCGCGTTAATGCGTGAGGTGCAGGAGCGTCTGCCGATCCTGATCGATCAGGGCGACAGCGATCAGTTCCTGGCGGATCAGCTTCAGCCGGAGCGGCTGGATGTGGTGGCAAAAGAGATGGGGTTCCCGCTGACGCTGCGCGTACAGCCGGGCTATGACCACAGCTACTACTTCATCGCGACCTTTGTTGAGGATCATCTGCGCTTCCATGCGCAGCATCTGCTGGTGTAGTGAATCAGGGCCGCACTGCGGCCCTTTTTCTTAAACCAGTTCCGCGCCGACTAGCCCGTCAATCATTACCTGCGGCATCCCCTGCGAGCAGTACTCAATGCGCCCTTTTACACCGTACACCTGCGCCAGCGTTTCTGGCGTGATCACCTTGTCCGGCTCGCCATCGGCGATCAGCGCGCCCTCTTTCAACATCAGCGCATGGTGCGCATGGCGTAGCGCGATATTAATGTCATGCACCACGACAACGGTGACGATATTGCGCTGCGCCGTTTCACGCCGCACCAGATCCATTACGTGGAACTGATAGTTAAGATCCAGCGCGCTCAGCGGCTCATCAAGCAGCAGCAGCTCCGGGCGACGGATCAGCGACTGCGCCAGCCCGACCAGCTGCTTTTGCCCGCCAGAGAGCTGATCGAGGTAGCGCATCGCCAGATGCGAAATGCCGAGCTGTTCCAGCAGATACATCACCTCCGCTTCGCTGGCCGCGTTATGCAGGCCGCCAGAAGCGCGCTGCGCCACAATAATCGACTCCAGCACATGCAGATGCACGCCCGCGGGCAGCGACTGCGGCAGGTAGACCACGCGCTGGGCGCGGCGGGCAAACGGCTGCTGCATCAGCTCTTCGCCGTTCAGCCACAGCTCGCCCTGCCCTTTATTCAGCCCGGCCAGCGCGCGCAGCAGCGTCGATTTGCCGCAGCCGTTTGGCCCCAGCAGTACGGTAATCTTGCCGCGCGGCAGCAGCGCCACGCTGAGGTCTTCAATCACTTTGCGTTTTGGATAACCCGCCGTGAAATGCTTTAACGTCAGCCCCTGGTTCATACATTCCCCCGATGGCGCAAGATAATGCTCAGGAAGAACGGCACGCCGACCAGCGAGGTAACGATGCCCACAGGAATAATCACGCCGGGGATCAGGTTCTTCGACGCCACAGAGGCCATCGACAGCACCAGCGCGCCGGTCAGGGCGCTGGCGGGCAGATAGTAACGGTGATCTTCACCAAAAATCATCCGGGCGATATGCGGTGCCACCAGCCCGATAAAGCCGATCGGCCCGACAAAGGCGACCGCCAGCGCGGAGAGAATACTGATGCGCAGCAGCGTCGCGAGGCGCAGACGACGCACGTCGATACCAAAACTCACCGCGCGATCTTCACCGAGGCGCAGCGCGGTCAGCTTCCAGCTGCTGAGCAGCGAGAACGGCAGCAGCAGGGCAAAAGCGGCGCTCAGCACGCCCAGCTTCTCCCACGAGGCGCGCGCCAGGCTGCCCATGGTCCAGAACACCAGGCCCTGCAGGGTATCTTCGCTGGCGATAAACTGCATCATTGACACCAGCGCATTGAAGGTGAACACCAGCGCAATGCCGAACAGCACCACGCCAGAGGTCGAGACCCGCGTCCAGCGCGTCACGCCGTCCAGCATCAGCGCAGCAAACAGCGCAAAGACAAAGGCATTGGCAGAAATCAGCCACTGATCCGGTACGCCGGGAATGCCGATGCCGAGGATAATCGCCAGCGCCGCGCCAAAGGCCGCCGCCGAGGAGACGCCAAGGGTAAAGGGGCTCGCCAGCGGGTTGTTGAGGATGGTCTGCATTTCAGCGCCAGCCAGCCCGAGACAGAATCCCACCACTACCGCCATCAGCGCATAGGGTAAACGGATATCCCAGACGATAACGCGCGTTCCGGCGTCAACCGTGGCGGGATGAAGAAGAGACTGCCACAGCGTTGGCAGCGAAAGCCCGGCCGGGCCAAGGGTAAAGTCCAGCACCAGTGAGGCAACAATCGCCAGCACCAGTACGGCAATCATCAGCATGCGGCGACGCAGTACCTGATGATAGCGGCCCATCGCGCCCTGTGCGGGCAGATTAGCGTCCGTCATAAAAAGCCTGTTCAAGGAGTTTGGTCGAAAACGCTGCCACAATAGAGCAGATGATAATAATTATCAATTTCTCAACTTAAACAAAACGGCACACCAACAAAAAAAGCGCGGCCAGGCCGCGCTTTTCACTGTTTTCCGCCGCTTACTCTTTGTGCGTCGGGAATTCCATTTCGCTGTATTTCACAAATCGGGTGCCGCGCGTCAGCTTGTAACCCATCCAGATAAGCAAAAACAGCGGGATACCGATATAAGTTGCGGCCACGCCGTACCAGTCGATGCTGTCATTCAGGAAGGCCTGGTAGTTCTGGCCCAGCGTGATGATCAGACAGAGCACGAAAGCGAAAATCGGGCCAAGCGGGAAAAAGCCTGAACGGTAGGGCAGATCGCTCAGGCTATGGCCCTGTGCAACATAGCCGCGACGGAAACGGTAGTGGCTAATGGCAATTCCCAGCCAGGCGATAAAGCCGGTCATGCCCGAGGTATTCAGCAGCCACAGGTAGACTTCCTGGTTACCGAATTTCGAGGTCAGGAAGCAAAGTCCCGCAACCACTGTCGTTGCCCACAGCGCGTTGCGCGGCACGCCGCCTTTCGACAGCTTCGCGAAGATGCGCGGGGCTTTGCCTTCGCTCGCCAGGTTGTAGAGCATACGCGTTGAGGCGTACATACCGGAGTTGCCCGCTGACAGCACTGCCGTCAGGATTACCGCATTCATCACCGCTGCGGCCGACAGCAGGCCAGCGTTCTGGAAGACCAGCGTAAACGGACTGACGCTGATGTCCGTTACATCGTTATGCAGCAGCTGGGGATCGGTATAGGGCAGGATCAGGCTGATAATCAGAATGGCGAAGATATAGAACAGCAGAATACGCCAGAACACCTGGCGCACCGCGCGCGGAATGTTTTTTGCCGGATCTTCCGACTCGCCCGCCGCGATACCGATAAGCTCAGTCCCCTGAAAAGAGAAGCCGACAATCATTGCCACACCAATCATCGCAGCAAAACCGCCTGCGAATGGCGCATCGCCTACCTGCCAGTTATGCCAGCCAGCATGTTCGCCGCCGCGCAAAATGCCGAGGATCATCAGCACGCCGACCACGATAAAGATAATGACGGTGGCGACTTTAATCAGCGAGAACCAGTACTCCGCTTCGCCGAAGCCTTTCACAGAAATATAGTTAAGCAGGAACATCAGGCCGAGGAACAGTGCGCTCCAGATCCAGCCGGGCGTATCGGGGAACCAGTAATTCATTACCAGCTGCGAGGCTACCAGATCGACGGCGATGGTGACCGCCCAGTTGTACCAGTAGTTCCAGCCCAGGGCGAAACCGAAGCCCTCTTCCACATATTTTGAACCGTAGGTGGCGAAGGAGCCGGATACCGGCATGAAAGCCGCCAGCTCGCCGAGGCTGGTCATCAGGAAGTAGACCATCAGGCCGATCAGCGCGTAGGAGAGCAGCGCACCGCCCGGCCCCGCCTGAGAAATAGTGGCGCCTGACGCCACAAAAAGGCCGGTGCCGATCGATCCGCCAATGGCGATCATCGTCAGGTGACGCGCCTTTAACTCGCGTCGTAACGCAGGTTGTTGTGTTGTATTTGTGTCGTTATGCATGTGTAAACACTAGGCTCGCTTAAAATGAGGCGCGATTGTAGCAATTC
>Ga0209371_1000976_pt1 | contig 22110 bp, 21 predicted proteins | sample AgamicAtAmrz_FD_187165 | JGI IMG/M metagenome (GOLD analysis project Ga0209371, IMG submission 187165) | Agave microbial communities from Guanajuato, Mexico - At.Am.rz (SPAdes) (version 2) | ecosystem: Host-associated > Plants > Roots > Rhizosphere | place: Guanajato, Mexico | collected 2012-06-07
TGGCGGTGGACGATGAAAAGGGCGGCCACGCCCCTTATGCCGTCGAGCAATATGAAGCGTTCCGGGGACGACTGGACCATGGCATGAGGCTCGGTTTGGCTGACGGATTTAAGGTTCACAGGCAACGAGCTTTACCGCGTCGCGGTTCACCGCTGCCAGTCACAAACTGTTTAACGTGGCGAACGTCCCATATTATTTATGGAATACTAACGGGTGATCGACACCCTTTCGCGGCTGCGAAAGGCGTGCTACGTCCGGATGTCATCGATCTTCCGAGCCTTTGACTCTGCGCCCTGTCCTTTCGAAACTCAGCTTGATTTCGCTTGGATATCTTCGGCGCAAATTCAGATGGAGCGGAATTAGACGGCAGGCAACTTTCGCGGAGTCTCACCATGTCCACCATTGCAGAACGTATCAGAAAAATCATCGTGGACCAGCTTGGCGCAGACCCTGCCACCATCGTGGACGAGGCCAGTTTTGCTGACGATCTCGGTGCGGATTCGCTCGAGACCGTTCAGATCGTCATGGAAATCGAAGAGGAATTCGGGGTGGAAATTCCAGATTCCGCCGCAAGCACGATCCTGACCGTTGGCGACGCCATCCGCTTCGTCGAAAAAAACAAGGCGTGACCGGCGGGGGGATTTACCCCGCAGATAGCGCCGCGACGGGATCGAGTTTCGACGCATTGCGCGCCGGCAGATAACCGAAAACAACGCCGATCAGCGTCGAGCAGACGAAGGCGGCGATGATCGACGCCGTGGAATAGACCATGGCGAAATTGCTGCTGAAGGCGGAGAAAAGCGCGCCGAAGCCAAGGCTGCCAAGCACGCCCAGCGTACCACCGATGATGCAGACGAGCACCGCCTCGATGAGGAACTGCCGCAGAATATCGGTGCGCCGTGCGCCGACCGCCATGCGCACGCCGATTTCCGATACGCGTTCAGACACGGAAACGAGCATGATGTTCATCACCCCGATGCCGCCGACCAGCAGCGAAATCACCGCAATGGCCGCAATCAGAAGGGTCAGCGTCTGCGTGGTGCTGGTGATGGTCTGGCGAATATCGTCGGTGTTGAGAATGTAGAAATCCCGTGTGCCGTGCCGCTGGGTCAGAAGAGTCGTCACCGCCTGCTCGGCGATTGAGGCATCGGTATCGTCACTCACCTGCACCGTGATGCTGCGCAGCGACAGGCTGCCGAGAAAGCGTGACTGGACGGCGGTATAGGGCAGGTAAAGCGACAGGTTCTGGCTTGAGCCGAAACCGCCCTGCTGCGCCTGCGTGACGCCGACGATGCGGGCCGGCACCTTGCCGATGAGAATGACCTGGCCGACAGGACTGCCATCGAAATCCGCAAACAGCGATTTGCGGGTATTTTCGTCGATCACCACTTCCTGCGCCTTCTGCGCGACGCTTCCGCCATCGAAAAAGCGGCCCTGCGACAGCTTGGTGCCCTTGGCGACGAAATAGCGCTCGCTGACGCCGTTCACCAGCGCATTCGCCTCCTTCGCGCCGAAACGCACCGTGCTGGAGGTCGAGACCGTCGGCGTCACCGCCGCGACATAGGATTGCTTGGCAAGCGCTTCGGCATCGGAAACGACGAGCGTGGTGATCTTGCCCGACCTTATGTCGCCGAAATCCTTGCCCGCGAAGATTTCCAGCGTGTTGGTGCCGAGGCTCGATATGTTCTGCAGCACCCGCTGCTGCGACCCCTGCCCCAGCGCCACGACGCTGATGACCGAGGCGATGCCGATGATGATGCCGAGCATGGTGAGAAAGGTGCGCAGCTTGTGCGCCCGCATCGACAGAAGCGCCATGCGCAAGGCTTCGCGCAGAGACGAAACGAGACCCGCGAGACCGGAAGCCCGGCCGGAAACGGCAGCGGGTTTGGCATCGTCCTGCGGTACGGGCGTTGCATCCGTCCTGCGGTCGGAAATGATCGCGCCGTCGCTGATTTCGATGATCCGCCCGGCGCGTCTGGCAATCGACATGTCATGGGTAACGATGATGACGGTGCGGCCTTCGGCATGCAGCTCGCCGAGGATGCGCAGCACCTCGTCGCCGCTGGCGCTGTCGAGCGCGCCGGTCGGTTCGTCGGCAAGAATGATCTCGGCGTCGTTCATCAGGGCGCGGGCGATGGAAACGCGCTGCTGCTGGCCGCCGGAAAGCTGGCCGGGACGGTGATCGAGGCGTTCCGCCATGCCGAGGCGGCCAAGCAGCCTTGCGGCATTGTGCCTGCGGTCGCCCTGCGTCTTGCCGGCATAGATCGCCGGAATTTCGACATTGCCGAGCGCCGTCAACTCGGCGAGCAGATGGTAGCGCTGGAAGATGAAGCCGAGATTTTCACGCCGCAGCGCCGAAAGCGCGTCGGCATCGAGATTGCCCGTTTCCCGGCCCCTTATGCTATAGCTACCCGATGTCGGGCGGTCGAGGCCGCCGAGAATATTCATCAGCGTCGACTTGCCCGACCCGGAAGCGCCGACGATCGCCACCATCTCACCGGCCTCGATGGTGAGGTCGATGTTCTTCAGCACGCTGATCGTGCCTTCGCCGGAGGGATAATCCCGCCGCACGGATTTAAGCGAAATCAAAGGTTCAGCCATGGTTCAAAGCCCCATTGGCGGGCCGCCCGGCCCCGGCATGGCGTTTGCGGTGGTGTCGGTGGAACGCTCGCCGGTCACCACGCGCTCGTTTTCGGCAAGGCCGGACCGCACTTCCGCCGTGACCTTGTTGTTCAACCCGATTTCGACCTTGCGCTCGGAAACCCTGCCATCGGCGCCGGCCACGCGCACGGCATAGCTGCCGTCGCTGTCCATGCTGCCAAGGGCTGCCGAAGGGACGGTCAGCACATCCTTCGCTTCACCGAGAACAATATGGACCTCCGCCGTCATATAGGTACGCAGCTTGCCTTCCGGGTTCGGCACTTCGAACACGCCATTGTAATAGATCGCCTCGGATGACGACGTGCTGGAAGAGGATGAGCTGGAGGATGAAGAGGTCGAGGAACTGAAGCTGGAATCGCTGCGCACCGATTCCGGCGCCGGCTCTATCGAGGCGAGCGTTGCGTCGTAACGCTGCTGCGGCTCGCCGAGCACCGTGAAATAGACCGGCAGGTCCGGCTTGACCCGCGTTACATCCGCCTCGGAAATTTCCGTGCGCACCGTCATCCGGTCGAGCTGGCCGAGGATGACGATGGTTGGCGCGGATTGCGTGGCGTTGACGGTCTGCCCTTCCTGGCTGACGATCGACAGAACCGTGCCTTCGATGGGGGCTGTGATCTTGGTATAGCCAAGATTGGCCTCGGCCGTTTCCACCGCGACCTGCGCTTCCTCGATCTGGGCGTCGATGGCTTCGATCTGCGCCTCGGTGACGGCAAGGGCTGCGGTGGCGCTTTCGAAATCGGCGCGGGAGGCGGCGTTCTTCGACACCATCTCCTGCTGACGGGCAAGGCTCTGGCGGTTGAGAATAAGCGTCGCCTGCTTCTCAACCCGCTGCGCCTTCACGTTCGCCAGGGCCGCCTGCGCCGTGCGCAGGCTGTTCGTCTGGGTAACGGAATCGATTTCGGCGATCAGATCGCCCGCCTTGACCGTATCGCCGAGCGCCACCCTGACGGCGGTGATGCGGCCGGAGGCCTGCGCGCCGACGGCGACAAGGCGAACGGGTTTCAGCGTTCCCGTCGCCAGCACCGTCTGCTCGATATCGCCGCGCGTCACCGGTGCGGTGATATAGCCGGGTGTGGCCGCCCGCGTATATTGCGAGGACAGCCAGTAGCCGCCCCCAGCGAGAGCGACAACCGCCAGCAATGCGCCTGCCTTGCGTGCCGTTTTCATCTTGATGTCCTGTCCAGCCGGTTCACTCGAAGGAAGAAACCGGCGTCATGTCGTGTTTCACGAGGATGAAACCCCTGTCCGCTTCGATCCATTCATAGGCAGAAGCGGATTTCCGCGCCGCCGCCTTGCGGCAGGTGCTGCGAAAACGTCTGGAATCCGTCTTCTCGCGCTGATCCTTCGCGCAGGCGGGCTCACGCCGCTGTTCTTCCTGGCGGGATTTAGCCGCCGGCTGTTGCACGGGCTTGTCCTTCGCCACGGCCACCGACCAGGCAAAGCTCAAACCAAAAGCCGTTGCCAGCACCAGATAAAAATATCTCATCATCGTCTTCCTGCTTGAAAATCGCGCGGGGGATCGCAGGCGTGCGATCCCCCGGCTCCAGCCGATGCCGGCTGATTTCCTCCTTTACTGGGGGGCAGATTAAAGGAGGAAACTTCGAAAACTTGCCTCAGCCCCGTTCCGCCTCGGGAACCGGCGGCCTCATGTCGCCACGCGGGGGAGCAAAGCCGCCGCGCTCTGCGGGGCCATGACGCGGGCCGGGAGGCGGAAGCGGCATCAGGGCACGCTCAAGCTCGGCAAGCTTCGTCACCTGCTGCGGCGAAAGCTTCGGTTTCAGCGCCGCAATGGCGTCCTGCAGGGCTTTGGCCTTTTCCGCCTTCTGCGCGATGATGCCTGCCAGCTCCTCTCCCGCAAGACGCGGCTCGGGCTTGGCCTTGCCTTCACCCGGCACTGGCGGCGGCGGATTGCGCTCCGGACCGGGAGAAACGAGATCGATCAGCGCCGTGGTATAGGCGCGCCAGGGACCGAGCTGCTCCGGCGTGACGCCGAGATAGATTTCGGCCGCCGAAAGCTTCGTCGCCAGCCCGAGAACATCCGGGCCCGGCATTCTGCGCATATGCGGCGGCAGCGGCCTTTCATCCGGACCGCGATCCGGGCCAATGTCCGGGCCGAGATCGGGATTGGCGGGCGGCGGCGCAGCCTGTTCGGTCGTCCGGGGTGCGGGCGCATTCTCTTCCGCCGCCTGCGCGGCGGCGGAAACGCCCATGGTTGCTGTCGCGATGGCGGCGGCCAGTAGCGAGTTTCTCATCTTACCTTCCTTCCGTTTTCCAACATGAAAGGACGATAGGAGCATCGCGTTTCCGGCTTTGGTCCGAATGTTTCCGGGCTGCTTCCGCAAACCGCCTATTTGTAACCGAATGTTGCCAGAACGGCCCCGGCAAGCTTTCGTTGCAAAAATCCGCCGTTTCTTTTCAGCGCTTATGTATAGTGGCATCAAAAGGTTGGACGATATGACGACAGTTTCGGTGACACATATATTGATCGTCGATGACGATCCGGAAATACGCACATTGCTCGCGAAATATCTCAGCTCGCAGGGGTTCCGCGTGTCGATGGCCGCCGACAGGCGTGAGTTCGAGGAAAAGATCGCCAGTTCCGACCCCGACCTCATCGTGCTCGACGTGATGCTGCCCGATGGTTCCGGCCTCGATATCTGCCGCGATCTGCAGGGCCGCCGGCCGCGCACGCCGGTCATTCTCCTGACTGCGCTGAAGGAAGATGTCGACCGGATCGTCGGGCTGGAAATCGGCGCCGACGACTATCTCGGCAAACCCTTCAATCCGCGCGAACTGACGGCGCGCATCAAGGCCGTGCTTCGCCGGGCCACACCGCAGGAAGCCCCCCGCCCCTCCTCCGCCGCCTATGGTTTTGCGGATTTCACCGCCGATCCCGAGCAGCGTTCCGTCGTCCGCGCCAGCGGTGAAAAGATAGATTTGACGGGAGCTGAATTCGATCTTCTGAAAGTCTTTCTCGACAGGCCCGGCCGGCTGCTTTCCCGCGATCAGCTTCTCGATCTCACCCAGGGCAAGGATCGCGGACCGTTCGACCGCTCCATCGACGTGCTGATGAGCCGCTTGCGCAAGAAGCTGGACGCCGACACCCAAACGCCGATCTTCAAGACTGTGCGCAATGGCGGTTACCAGATGACGGTTCAGGTCAAAACCCTGCCGGTGCAGCGATGAGTTCGCTTAGAAACCGCATCACGGCGCTGATGATCGTCTCCATCATCGCAGTCATCGCGCTTGCGACTTTTGTGGCGGACCGGACATTGCAGCCGCCGCCGCCCGACGCCACCATCGAGCCGCTCGCCCGCAGCCTCGCCTTTGCCGTGACCATGGCCGAGCGTGATTCCTCCCTGCAGCAGCCCGGTTATTTCCAGATCGAACAGAAACCGCCGGAAGGCGATCTCGACGGCATGCTTTCGGAATTTCTGGAAAAGGCGCTCGCCCGCGTCGGAGAGCCGCGCACCGCCATGGTCATCCGCTCGCCGGGAAATCCTGCCCCCGTAGCGGCTATCGCGCTGGAAAAAGGCGGCTGGCTGGTCGCGGAAATCCCGCATATGGGTCCGCCACCGGGCGGCTGGAAAATTTTCGGGATGTGGATCGGGCTGATCATTCTCGGTAGCGCCGCCGTTTCGATCTTTGCCGCGAGCAAGATCACCCGCCCGCTCGACATGCTGGAAAATGCCGCCGCCAGCATCGGGCCTGACGGTTCGCTGCCGCACCTGCCGGAAACCGGACCGGGCGAAATCCGCGCCACCGCGCGGGCGCTGAACGAACTCGCCACCCGCCTGAAGGCGGCGATGGAAAGCCGCATGCGCCTCGTCGCCGCCGCCGGCCACGATCTCAGAACCCCGATGACCCGCATGCGGCTGAGGGCGGAATTCATCGAGAACGACGAGGAACGGGCCAAATGGCTGGCGGACCTCGAGGAGCTGGACGCCATCGCCGACAGCGCCATTCTTCTGGTTCGGGAAGAAGTCAGCCAGGACAGCGTCAAGACGATCGACATCGGTACGCTTCTCAGCGAGATCGTCAGCGATGTTTCCGATCTCGGCCATGCGGGTGCGCTCGACTTCATCGAGCCGGAAGCCACGATGACCATCAGGGCGGCCCCGCTGGCGCTCAAGAGAGCCCTGCGCAACCTGATCCTGAACGCCGTTACCCATGGCAAGAAGGCGCATATCGATCTGACCGGAGACGACAGCGAAATCGTCGTGACGATCAGGGATGAAGGCCCCGGCATTCCGCAGGAATTGATCGGGCGGGTTTTCGAACCCTTCTTCCGGGTGGACCTCGCGCGGCGCAAATCAATCCCCGGCGTGGGGCTGGGTCTTGCCATCGCCAAGGAAATCATTGAGCGCTTCGGCGGCACGATCACCATTGCCAACCACAAGAAACAGGGCCTGATCCAGACCGTGATCTTCGCGAGGGCGGCATGACGTCACGCCGCTGAAACAGCCTGCGCCTGCGGCTTGGCCAGAAGCAGGCTTTCGGCATAGGCCATCATCAGCGGCCCGACGCCCTTGGCATCGTCGGACACCACCGGCTCGGTCAGATAATATTCCGGCGTTCCATCGCGATAATTGCCCTCAAAGCCGCCAAGGCCCGCGACATGCACGATGCCGGTGAGGCGGGTCACGCCCTCTTCATCGGCTTTTATCCGGGTTTTCAGAAGCGCCTCAAGCGCGCGGCGACCCGCCGAAAGGGCGGCATTCGCCTCTTCGCCCTGCACGAGCCTCAACCGCACTGCGTGCAGCAAGGCATAGGCAAACATGGCCGAGGCGGATGTTTCCTCGTAATTGCCCGCAAGGCCCGGATTGTCGAGAACCTGCATCCAGAGCCCCGTCTCGGTCTGCCGTGCGATGATGCCGGCCAGAAGCAACCGCGTCTTGTTGCGAAGCGCCGCCGTCGCGCCGTCATCCGGCAGGATGGTGAGCGCATCCACCAGCGCCATGGCGAGCCAGCCCACCGCACGCGCCCATATGGCGGGAGACTTGCCGCTTTGCGGATCGGCCCAGCGCTGGCTGCGGCTGTCGTCGTAACCATGGGCATAGAGCCCACCGCTATCCTCCGTCGCCGCAAGCGCCGCTGAAAACTGCCGCAGCGCATCGTCGATCAGTTCCGCCCGGCCCGTCGCCTGCGCATATTCGATCTGGAAAGGAAGCCCCATGTAAAGCCCGTCCAGCCAGACCTGATGCGGATAACGCTTCTTGTGCCAGTAATTCCCGGATGCGATGCGCGGATGGCTGCGCAGTTGCCCCGCCAGATGCTCCGCCGCAGCGAGGTAACGCGGATCGCCCGTTTCCGCCGCAAGGGGAAAGAGGATACGGCCGGCGAGGATATGGTCGATATTATATTCCTGCGGATCGTAACCGGCGAGCGTGCCGTCTGGCGCTATCTGTGCATCGGCGAGACGATGCAGATGATCGTTCCAGCGCGCTTCCCCTGTCGCCTCGAACAGCTGCTGCAGGCCGCGATAGACACATCCATCCTCATAACACCAGCTTCCGCCCTTGTAATGTTTATAGCGGCTGGAGAATTGATCAAAATATTCAGTGGCTTTCATCGGTTTTCTCAATCGGAATCTGACACAATGGAAACGGAAGCATCGCTCAACAGGGCGGGATTATCGCAGACTATATGCGCCTGCTCGAAAACAATCGCCTCATGGCGCATGGGACGCACCCGGTCGGCCATGATCGGCGGCGTTGCGATGGCCGACGGATCGCGCGAGACGATGGTGAGATAGCGGATTGCAACGTTGCGGATGGGCGCTTCGGCAAGGCCAAGAAAAGCGCCGGCCGCATGGGAGAGATTGCGGATTTCGACCTCCTCCACGCTAATGCCGTCGATAAAGGGCGTGCCGCCATCGACCGGCGCCGGGTTTCGCGACTGCACCCAGTCGTCATGTCCATCGGCATCGCAATGGTAATGGGCATTGGCGGAAAGCGCGGTCTGCACGCCATCCAGCAGCACCCGGCGCATGGCAATGTTGCTGACGGTGCCGCCCCGCCCGCGCCGTGTCTTGAGGCGCAGGCCGCGATCCGTGCCGACCATGTCGCAATCCTCGACCGCCACATCATGCACACCGCCGGACATTTCCGAACCGATCACCAGCCCGCCATGGCCGCGTTCCATCAGGCAATGGCGCACCCGAACGCCGCGCGTTTCCGCGAGATGATCGTCCTCGCCACCGGGGCCGCGCTTTCCTGCCTTGACCGCGATGCAATCGTCGCCGACCGAAAAGCGCACGCCTGATATCGTGACGTTGCGGCAGCTTTCGGGGTTGAAACCATCGGTGTTCGGGCTGTCGTGGGGCGCAACGATGCTGAGACCGGCGGCAATCAAGTCTTCACAGCCCTGCGGATGGATCGTCCAGGAGGCGGCGTTTCGGATGGTGAAACCGAGCAGGTTTGTCTTCCGGCAGGAAACGAGATGCAGGCCGCGTGGCCGGCGCGCGCCATCGCGGGTTTCTTTCGGCCAGCTCCACCAGTCGCCGCTGTCGCCCGAACCATCGAGAACGCCCCTGCCCTCGATGACGAGATTATATGCCGCGATGGCGTGAACCGGTGCGGCAAAACAGGCGTCCGGCAAGCCTTCCCAGCTTCCGAGCATACGGCCTGCCTCATCGCGGGCAGGCAGGATCGGCCAGCCCCTGCGGGTGGAGGACGCGCGCAGCACGGCTCCTTCGGCAAGGTGGAAGGTCATGTTGCTTTTGAGGCGTATGGGAAAGGCCGTCCAGAGACCGGCCCCGAGACGCAACGTGCCGCCCTGCGGCACCGCAGCCACGGCCCTTTCCAGCGCCTGTGCATTGGCGCGCGCGCGTGTCTCATCATCGAGCGCAACATCCGGCATGAGGGAGAACGCCGCAGCCTCGACAAGCCCGGCACAGGGGGCGGTTCTGAACTCCAGCTGTCCGAACCCTTCCGCTTCGAAGACATATCGCGTATCCGGGAAGAGATCATGAAGCAGCGTCACGACGGTCGCGGTTTCGCCGCGCCGCTCGTCGCCATCCGCCGACGTCAGACGCCATGCCGTTTTGGATGGAAGGAAATAGCGAGCGCCGGGCGCGGCAAGACAAAGCGCTGCCGTTCGCGCCGAAGACGCGATGATAAGGGGTTCGTTCATGCTCTTTTCTCGTCTTTGGTGCCTGTCCGGCCAAACCCTTGGCGGACATGCCTCACATCATCCGGCATCCGGATAGGGAACCCGCCGCCATGGAGGCGACGGCGGGCCATTGTCGTCAATCGAATTTGGCGAGAACATCGTTGGTCGTATCGATGATCTGCTCGGCCGCCTCTTCCGCCGTCAGCTGGCCATAGGCATATTCCTCAAGCGTGTCGATGAAGCCCGAGCGGATTTCAGGATGTTCGTTGAAGGGTGACACCACCGGTCCCGATGCCGCCATGACGATGGCATTGGCGGCACGCACTTCCGGCTCGCCCTTGTTCCCCAGACGCGCCGCCGCAGCCTTCGAGGCCGGCAGGCCGCGTGAGGTGCCGAGCGCATCGATGCCTTCCGGTTCGTTCAGCAGGCAGTTCAGGATTTGGGCGGCCGCTTCCGGGTTCCTGGAGTTTTTCGAGATCGAAAACACCATGGAAGGCTTGCGATAGACGCCTTCGGTCACCGCATCGGCAAGCTTCAGCATCGGGAACGGTTTCAGAACCTGCCCTTCCTTGAGCGGATCGGCATATTTCGAATAGGTCGAATCCCATTCATAGGAGCCGGCAATCCGGCCTTCCGACCACGACGGCTTTTCATAGAGATTGACGTTACCGTCGGCCGCTTCCTCCTTCTGGGAGCGGATGGAGCCGGTTTCGACCAGCTTGCCGACGAAAGAGATCCCCTCTGCCAGTTCCTCCGGCGTCCAGGCCACGCGGTTGGTCTTGGGATCGACCAGATCCTTGCCGGTCTTCTGCACGACGGCCAGTGTCACCAGCAGCTGCGCAGTCTCCTTGACGGCGTTGAAGGTGTAATAGTCCTTGCCGAGCTTTTCCTTGATGGTTTTCGTTGCCGCGAAAAACTCGTCCCAGGTCTTCGGAATTTCAACGCCGGCCTTCTCAAAGGTGGTGGCGTTGAAGAAGAAGACGCGGCCGGTGGTGGAAACGGAAAGCCCCTGCAGCACGCCGTTCATCGAACCAGCGTCCAGATCGCTCTCGGCCCATTGCGAAAGATCGAGCGGCTTCAGCTGGCGCAGATCGGCAAAACCTTCGCCGTTCTTGGAAAACAGCGGCAGCCACGGCCAGTTGACCTGAACGATATCGGCCTCCGTCTTGCCCGCCATCTGGGTGGTGAGCTTTTCGAGATAGCCGTCGAAGCCGGTGAATTCGCCCTTCACCGTGTGGCCGTATTTCTCACCACAGGCGGCAATGGCCTTCTGGGTGGCGACATGGCGGCTTTCGCCGCCCCACCACGACATGCGCAGTTCCGCAGCGCCTGCCGCCGGAGCGGTTGCCATCGCCACATAAGCGGCACCGGCGAGCATCGCCATCATTCTTGTCATCGTCTTCATTGTTCTTCTCCTCCTCGAAAAATCAGGCACGCCCGTCCCCTCCTCATAGCGAGACGTTGCGACCATCGGCCTTGTCGAAAATATGTAACTTCTCCGGGTCCGGCTTCAGCCGCAGGATGCCGTCGCGCCCAAGCGCCTCGAATTCGGCCGCGCCAACGACGCTGACGACCTTCTGGCCGCCGAGATCGGCGTGCAGATAGACCTCGTGGCCCATGAATTCCGCATTGGTGAGTTTCGCCTGTAGAGCCGGGCCATCGGCTTCTCCCGCCAGCGAAAGATGCTGCGGGCGGATACCGATGACGGCGTCTGCCGGTCTCGCCGATAGCCGTTGCTCCAGATGCGCACCGATGGGCAGGCGCTGGCCGGCGATGACGAACTCAGCGCCGTCGATTGCCACATCCACCAGGTTCATTTCCGGCGTGCCGATAAAGCCGGCAACAAAGAGATTGGCGGGGTGGTTGTAAAGTTCCTTCGGCGTCGCGACCTGCATGATGCGGCCCGCCTGCATGACGCAGATACGGTCACCCATGGTCATGGCCTCCGTCTGGTCATGGGTGACGTAAATGACCGTCGAGGACAGGCCTTCCGCCTTCAGCTGACGATGCAGATCGGTGATGCGCACCCGCATGGAGGCGCGCAGCTTGGCGTCAAGATTGGACAGCGGCTCATCGAACAGGAACACGCCGGGCTTCTTGATGAGCGCGCGGCCCAGCGCCACACGCTGCGCCTGCCCGCCGGAGAGCTGTTTCGGCAGACGGTCGAGCAGCGGCTCGATTTCGAGAATGCGCGCGACATTGTCGATTGCCTTCTCGATCTCTGGCCTGGCGACACCGGCGATCTTCAGGCCGAAGGCGAGATTGCCGCGCACCTTCATATGCGGATAAAGCGCGTAATTCTGGAACACCATGGCGATGGAGCGCTTGCCGGGCGGGAGGTCGTTGACGCGCTGGTCGCCGATCAGGATTTCACCGCCGGTAATTTCTTCCAGCCCCGCCACCATGCGCAATGTCGTGGATTTGGCGCAGCCGGAAGGGCCGACGAACACCATGAACTCACCATCCTCGACCTCGAGATTGATGCCGTGCACGGCCTTGAAGCTGCCGCCATAGATTTTTTCGAGATTTTTAAGTTGTACGCTTGCCATTTTCAGCCCTTGACCCCGCCAGACGAGATCCCTTCAATGAAATACCGTTGCGCCGCGAAGAACACGATCAGCGCAGGCGCGATCGTCAGCACCGACATCGCCAGGATGCGGTTCCATTCGAAGGCTTCGGTGGTGTCGATGGAGAGTTTGAGCGCCAGGCTCACCGGATATTTGTCGACCGAGGACAGGTAGATCAGCGGCCCTAGAAAGTCGTTCATCGTCCACATGAACTGGAACAGGCAGACCGAGATAAGCGCCGGAGCCAGCATCGGCACGACGATGTAAATCAGCGTCTGCAGGCTGTTGGCGCCATCCACCCGGGCGGCCTCTTCCATGTCCGATGGCAGCGAGCGCAGGAACTGCACCAGCATGAAAACGAAGAAGGCATCGCCGGCGAGCGCGGACGGCACCCAGAGCGGCAGGAAACTGTCCAGCCACCCGAGATCGCGAAACAGGATATATTGGGGAATGCGGGTAACGACATTCGGCAGGAGCAGGATGGCGATGACCGAGCCGAACAGGATCTTCTTTAGCGGAAAATCGAAGCGTGCGAAGGCATAGGCCGCCATGGTGCAGGAGATCGCCGTGCCGATGACTTTCGGCAGGATGATCAGGAACGAATTCCAGAAGAACCGGCCGAACGTATAGGGCGTCGAGGTTTCCCAGCCGCGGATATAACCATCCAGCGTCGGATTATCGGGGATGAAGCCGGCGCCGGAGAAGATTTCCGAATTGGTCTTGAAGCTTGCGCCCACCAGCCAGATCAGCGGGTAGAGCATGATGAGGCCGACTGCGAAGAGAAGCACATAACGGACAGAGGTGGAGACGAGTCTGAGCCGCGCCCGGTGGGCCGCCTGCATGTCATTTAAGGTTGCGATATCGGTCATGGCATCAGTTCCGCTTGTCGCCGGCGTAATAGACCCATTTCTTCGACGACCAGAAGGCGACGAGGGTCAGCACGGTGATGATGGTGAAGAGCACCCAGGCGATGGCGGAGGCATAGCCCATGTTGAACTTCTTGAAGGCCTCGTCATAGATATAAAGAGGCAAGAGATAAGTGGACTTCAGCGGCCCGCCCTGTGTGATGATGTAAGGGCCGTTGAACTCCTGAAACGCCTGCACCATCTGCATGATAAGGTTGAAGAAGATCACCGGCGTCAGAAGCGGCAGCGTGATAAAGAAGAAGGTCCGCACCTTGCCCGCGCCATCGATGGCGGCCGCCTCGTAAAGCGACTTGTCGATGGATTGCAGGGCGGCGAGGAAGATCACCATGGCCGAACCGAACTGCCAGCAGCGCAACAGCGTGATGGTGAAAAGCGCATTGCCGGGATCGCCGAACCAGTCCACCGGCGACAGGCCGATGGCGGCCAGCGCCATATTGGCAAGCCCCTCGCTTGCAAAGATATAGCGCCACAGCACCGCAATCGCGATGGAGCCGCCGAGAATGGACGGCACGTAAAAGGCGGTGCGGAAGAAGTTGATGAATTGCAGCTTGTAATTGAGTATGGCCGCAATGAACAGCGCGAAGGCAAGCTTCAGCGGCACCGTCAGAAACACGTAGAACAGGGTAACGTTCAGCGATTTCATGAAGGTGCGGTCGCGGGTGAACAGCCGCTCGTAATTGGCCAGCCCCGCCCAGCTGGGATCGCTCATCAGATCGTAACGGGTGAAGCTGAGATAGAGCGAGCCGAGAAACGGGATGGCCGTGAAGACCAAAAGCCCGACGATATAAGGCGTCAGATATCCCAGCCCGAGGAAGCGCTGAGATTTCATAATGTTCCTCCCCGCGTCCCGGTGGAACGCGAATGACAGAATACGATTTCGTACAAGTGATTCTCCCGGAACGGCCGGCGGCGGGCGCGTGATGGCGCAGTCTATCGCCGCGACCGATCTCCTCCCTCATTGATACGGCGCGTAAAAGCAATTTATGCGGTGACAAAACCAAATTTCCGCACCAAGGTGAATTAACAAAGACGAGGAAAAAGATGGATGAAATCGAAGGTGGCATTCTATCGTCCGTTCCGCCTGCGGCGCTCAACCTCAACCTGACGCGCGCAACGATCAAGATGGAGCATTCGCGCACCTGGCAGATCGACAAATCCAACCAGGTGGACGATCTCATCATCTGTCTGGAAGGGCGGGGGCATTATCTCGTCGATGGCGAGGCGCGGGTGCTGGAACCGGGTGACGCCATGCTGATTTTCCGGGGGCAGCGCTTTGTCGGCTGGAACGAGCAGGCCGTCACCTATCGCGGGGTGGCGCAACATTTCACGCTGGATATTTACGGCCGCCACAACCTGATCGCGCAGATGGACCTGAAGCCGAAAGTGAAGCTGAGCCGCTGGCCGCTGTTGGAACCGCTGGTGCGCCACTACCGGCAGAGCGCCCCGCCCTCCTCCGTCACGCTTGGCCAGCATCATCTTTTCATGGTGCTGCTCATTGCCTTCATCGACGATGCCTTCCTCGGATGGGTGGATCGCCCGAGTTTCCAGCCGGAGGGGACGGAAGGCCTCGACCTTGCGGTAATGAAGGCGATCACCATGATTTCTGCCAATCCGCTCGACCCCGACATTGCCGGCCGGGCGACCGAGGCGGCTCCCTATAATCGCGATTATTTTCTGCGCGAATTTCAGAAGAGGGTTGGACGGACGCCAAGGAAATATCAGGAGTTCAAACGCATGGAACGCGCCATGCATTTTCTCGAGGCAGGGCTTTCGGTTACGGCAGCGGCCGCCGAAGTGGGCTATGGCGACCCCTATTATTTCTCACGCATGTTCAAACGGACATTGGGGTTAAGCCCGCGCGACCATATGAACCGCATACGCCGCAGCCGGCATGGCAATCTCATGGCCTTTGACGAACACGAGCAGCAGAGGCTGCTTGCCACTGAAACGGAAAAGGCCCCGGCATAACGGGGCCTTCTCGTTTGAGAGCGCTGGAATTACCGGAACAGTGACGGCAACCACAGGGACAGCGACGGAATATAGGTGACGGCAAGCAGCACCGCGATGCTGGCTCCGAAGAACGGCCAGATCGTCCGCATCGCTTCCCGTATCGATATGCCGCCGACCGCGCAGCCGACGAAAAGCACCGTTCCGACTGGCGGCGTGTTGAGCCCGATACCGGCGTTCAGGATCATCACGACGCCGAAATGCACGGGGTCGATGCCGAAGGCCTTCACCACGGGCAGAAGCACCGGCGTGGAGATGATGACCATCGGCGCCATATCCATGAAGGTGCCGAGCAGCAGCAGGATGACATTGATGACGAGCAGCACGATGATCGGATTGTCCGAAATCGCGCTGATCGCGGCAATCATCAGCGTCTGCACCTGCAGGAAGGCCATCAGCCAGCCGAAGGACGCCGCCGTGCCGATGACCAGCAGAACCATGGCCGTCGTGCGCACCGCACCCATCACCGCCTCCACGAAACCGCTCCAGTCCAGCTCGCGATAGACCAGCATCGCAACGAGGAAGGCATAGAGAACCGCGATGCAGGAACTTTCCGTCGCGGTGAAGATGCCCGAACGAACGCCGCCGAAGATGATGCCGATCAACAGGATGCCGGGGAACGAGGCCAGGAGATAATACATCAGCTTCGAGAAGCCCGGGAACGGCTCGGAAGGATAACCCTTGCGCCGGGCGACGATATAGGCCGTCACCATCAGCGCCGCGGCAAGCAGGAAACCCGGAACGATGCCGGCGGTGAAGAGATCGGCCACCGAAACATTGCCGCCCGCCGCGATGGAATAAAGGATCATGTTATGCGACGGCGGTATCATCAGCGCGATTATGGCCGCATTGACCGTGACATTGACCGCATAGTCCCTGTCATAACCGCGCTTGGCCATTTGCGGGATCATCAGCCCGCCGACGGCCGAGGCATCGGCCACGGCCGAACCGGAAATGCCGCCGAACAGCGTCGAGGCCACGATGTTGACCTGGCCGAGACCGCCGCGCAGGTGTCCCACGAGGCCGGCCGCGAAGCGGATGAGGCGGTGGGCGATGCCGCCGCGCACCATCAGGTCGCCGGCGAAGATGAAAAACGGTATCGCCATCATCGCAAACACGTTCATGCCGGAATTCATCTGCTGAAACACGACAATGGGCGGCAGGCCGAGATAAAGAACCGTGGCGAAAGAGGCGATGCCGAGGCAGAACGCGATCGGCGTGCCGATCAGCATCAGCAGGGTGAAGACCCCGAAGAGAATGGTATAAGCCATCTACGCTGCCTCCTGCACGATCACATCCGCCGCAATCTCCTCGCCGATGGCGAGATCGACGAAACGTTCAGCCGCAAACAGCGCGATGAGGAAACCGCCGCCGATCAGCGGGAAGAAATCCGTGCCGCCCGGCCAGCCGAGAACCGGGATCGTCGCCGTCCATGTGCCCATGGAAAGCGAGGTGCCATACCAGGCCATGCCGGCGCCGAAGAAAAAGATCAGGGCAAGGCTGGTAAGGTCCATTCCCTTCTGCACCCGTGGCGGCATCATGTAGCGCAGGATATCCAGCCCCAGATGCACGCTTTCGCGCACGCCGACGGCCGCCCCCAGCATGATGAACCATGACATGAGATGCAGCGACAGCGGCTCCGACCAGCTGGGTGAATCGTTCAGAATATACCGCGCAAAGACCTGCCAGCCGACGATAAGCGTCATGGCGATCATGCCGATACCGGCAATATAAAGCGACGCATGACTGAGCGCGCCGAGAAAGGGGCGAATGGCCCGCATGAAATTTCGCATTGTCCGTTCCTCCGCGTCAACGGCGACAAAAGAAAACCGGCCCTGTTCCCAGGGCCGGTTTTCCGCGCATTACTTGACCGCTTTCACCCGCTCCAGAAGGTCTTTCATCTTCGGATCGGTGACGAACTTGTCGTAGACGGGACCCATCGCGGCAGCGAATTCCTCCTTGTCGACCTTGATGACGTTGACGCCGCCGGCGCGGACCTTTTCTTCCGATGCCTTTTCGCGGGCGCTCCAGAGTTCACGCATCTTGCCGACGGAATCCTTGGCCGCCTGACGCAAGAGCTTCTGATCTTCCGGAGAGAGCTTGTCGTAAGAGACCTTGGAAATGACGAGGATTTCCGGGTTCAGCGAATGTTCCGTGAGCGAATAGTTCTTCGCAACTTCGTAGTGGCGGGCGGATTCGTAAGAGGGCCAGTTGTTTTCCGCACCGTCGACGACACCGGTTTCAAGCGAGGAATAGACTTCGCCCATCGGCATCGGCGTCGGGTTGGCGCCAAAGGCCTGCATCATCGAAATCCACAGATCCGACTGCTGCACGCGGATTTTCAGGCCCTTCAGGTCCGCGAGTTTTTCGATGGGCTTTTTGGTGGTGTAGAAAGACCGCGCGCCGGAATCGTAAAAGGCGAGACCGATGAGGCCGTGCGGTTCGAAGGCCGCCAGAACCTCATCGCCGATCGGGCCGTCGACCGTGTTGTGCATGTGTTCCGTCGAGCGGAACAGGAAAGGCAGGCCGAGGACGGTGGTTTCCTTGACCAGATTGTTGAAGGGCGCGGCATTGACGCGGTTCATGTCGATGACGCCGAAGCGGGTCTGCTCGATGGTATCCTTCTCGCCGCCGAGAACGGAATTGTTCATGACCTGTATCTTGATGCGGCCCTTGCTGCGCTCGGCCAGAAGCTCGCCCATGTATTTCACCGCTTCGACCGTCGGATAACCGTCGGGATGAATATCGGCCGAACGCAGGGTGATTTCCTGCGCCTTGGCGGAAACACCGGCGAGCGCGATCCCCATCGCGACGCACATCATGCTTGCAATCTTTTTCATGCTTTCCTCCTCCATTGTTGAAACGATCCAGCCCCTCCAAGGCTATCGGACCGATTTTTCACGCCCATCCGGGCCGGCATGCAAAGACCTTTCACTTTAAAAGGATGATGGGGACCTCCCTTCCCCGGCCATCCCCGATTGACCTATGCCGCCGTGACTGGCGACAGCTTGAACAGCGCTTCCGGATTTTCCACCAGCGCGCGGTGGCGCGCCGCTTCATCCGGCAGCCAGCCGAGTATGAGTTCCGCAAGCCGGGCATCGTCGGGATAAGCCGCCGTCTCGCGGATGGAATTATGCGGCCAGTTGGTGCCCCAGACGATGCGTTCCGGCGCATGGTCGGCGATGACGCGCGAAAAGGCGGCGACGTCCTCATAGGGCCAGCTCTCGCGCGAACTTTCGTAAACGCCGGCGAACTTGAACCAGAGATTGCCGCGGTCGATGAGCTTCAGAAGCGCCGCCATTTCCGGTCCGTCGGTTCTGATGCCCTTGAAGAACTTGCCGTGGTGATCGAACACCCAGCGCGAGCGGATGTTCTGAAGGCGCGGCAGGCGATCGAGCAGCGTATTGCCGTCGAATTGCACCGCCACCATCCAGTCGGCCGCATGCGCGCGCTCGTCCACGGCTTCCAGCTCGGACAGGTTTACCGCACCACCCGGCAGATCCATGATACGCGCACCGACAGCGCCTGCGGCGGCAAGCTTTTCCATGTCCTTTTCGGTCGTTCCCGCATCGATGATGACCACCGCCCGGGCCGCCTCGCCCATTTCCGCGACACAGGCGAGCGTGTTGCCGTTATCGCGCTGATGGGCGTTGCCCTGGGTGATGATGACCCGGTCGATGCCGAGCCATTGCATGAGGCTGCGATAATCCTCCGGTCCGGGCAGAGCGCCCGGCGGCAGGCCCGGCCCACCCGGCAGGGCGGGATAGTGGCGCAGATAGAGATGCATCTGCGTATCGACGGCGCCTTTCGGGAAAGCGGGCCGGGGCGCTGTGCCGCTCAGTTTTCTGACAAGTTCGCTCACGGGTCTGGCATCCTGAATTCAAGCAATGCGTCGCGGTTGATCTCTATTCCGAGGCCGGGGCCGTTCGGGATCGTGACGACGCCGTTTACCGCCTCTATCGGCTCGCTCAGCACGGCCTGCCGGAACGGATTATAGGTGCGATCGAATTCCATGATCGGCTCGACGGGATTGACCCGCACCGGATCGGGCGTCATCGCCGCCATGAATTGCAGGGCGGCGGCAATCTGTACGCCCGTGCCCCAGACATGCGGCACGATGCGCACGCCGTGCAAGGTCGCGAGCGCCGCGATCTTCTGCGTTTCGGAAAAGCCGCCGCAGCCGCAGAGATCGGGCTGGAGAATATCCACGGCGCCGGCGGAAAGCGCCTGCCACATGCCATAACGCCCGTGCCAGGTCTCGCCGCCCGCAACCGGTATCGGCTGGCCAGCCCGCACCCGGGCATAGGCATCGAGCTGTTCGGGAACCACCGGCTCCTCGAACCAGTCGATACCATAGTCGGCGGCGCGGTTGCCTAGCGCGATGGCTTCGGTGACGGTGTAGCCGTGATTGGCGTCGATCATCAGCCGCATATCCGGCCCAATCGCCTCGCGCACGGCGGCGATGACGCGGAGGTCTTCCTCAATGCCGAAGCCGATCTTGATCTTGCAGGCGTGAAAGCCCTCCGCCCGGCGCTCCGCCATCTCGGAGGCATTGTCGGACACGCGGTCGACGCCATCGCGCTTGAAGCTGCCGGTGGCATAGGCCCTCACGCTTTCACGCCAGCGCCCGCCGAGCAGCATCGAGATGGAAGCGCCATAATGCTTGCCCTTGATATCCCACAGCGCGATATCGATGCCGGACAAAGCGGTGAGGCTGAGGCCGCGCTGGCCCTGATCGCGCAGGGCGTTATAAAGCACGGCCCAGATCTTTTCGGTTTCACGCGGGTCCTGGCCGATAAGCCAGCCTGAGTAAGCCTGAACCACGGCGGCGTTGGGCCGCGCCGGGCCGAGGCATTCGCCCCAGCCGACGGTTCCGTCGTCGCATTCGATTTCCACCAGAATATGGGCGCGGCGATCAAAACGCATGGATGCGCTTTCGAACGGCGTGTCCAGCCGGTGTTCGAGCAGATGCGTGCGCACCGCTGTGATCTTCATGGCTCCCCTCCCGCTTGTCTCGATCAGGCCCCCCAATCAGGCTTTGCGCTTGTGCGTGCCGATCAGGGCGTCGAGCATGCCGATTTCCTCATCGGTCAGGTCCTTCAACGGCGCGCGCACCGGACCGGCATTGAAGCCCTGCAGGCGAACGCCGGCCTTGACGGCGGAGACGGCATAACCCTTGGCGCGGTTACGGATCGCCATGAACGGATAGAAGAATTCCGTCAGGATACGTTCGCAGGTGGCGCGTTCGCCGGCGCGCAGGGCGGCGTAGAACTCATTGGCAAGGCCCGGCACGAAGTTGAAGACCGCCGAGGAATAGGTGGTGAAACCGGCGCCGAGATAGGCTTCGGCAAACAGTTCCGCCGTCGGCATGCCGCCGAGATACATCAGGCGGTCGCCCATCTTGGCGGTGATCTGGCGCACGAGGCCGATATCGCCGGTGCCGTCCTTGAAACCGACAAGGTTCGGGCATTCGTCGCAGAGACGCGCCAGCGTATCCGCCTGCAGCACGGAATTGTCGCGGTTATAAACCATGACGCCGATACCGACCGACTGACACACCTTCTTGATATGGGCGTAAAGGCCTTCCTGCGGCGCATCGATGAGATAATGCGGCAGAAGCAGGATACCGTCAGCACCGACCTTTTCGACCGAGCGGGCGATATCGACGGCAATCTCGGTGCCGTAACCGCAGCCGGACACGATGGCGGTTTCACCGGCCACTTCCTTGGCGGCGGAAACGATGGTGGGGATTTCATCCGGCTTCAGCGAGAAGAACTCGCCCGTGCCGCCGGCGGCAAACAGCACCGGCGCTTTGTAACCGGCGAGCCATTCGACATGCGCCCTGTAGCTATCGGCCGCAAAACGACCCTCGGCATCGAAATGGGTGACCGGGAAAGACAAGAGGCCGGAGCCGAGCGCCGCCTTGATTTGTTCAGGGTTCATGTTTGGTATTCCTTTGCAAATTCATTGACTGGAAGCCACCTAACCCGGTTGTCGCATGCTTGTCAACAATTCATCATACATATTGTATGATGAATTGTTGAAATCTGTAACAGATCAGCGCGCCAGCCAGCCGCCATCGACATTGAGAATGGCGCCATGCACATAATCCGCCGCCGGCGAGGCAAGGAAAACCGCCGCCCCGGCTATATCGTCGGAATGACCCCAGCGGCCGGCCGGAATGCGCTCGAGAATGGCCTTGTTGCGGGCGGCATCCGCGCGTAGCGCCTCGGTATTGTTGGTTTCGATGTAACCGGGCGCAATCGCATTCACATTGATGCCCTTCGCCGCCCACTCATTCGCCAGAAGCTTGGTGAGGCCCGCGACGCCATGTTTCGCCGCCGTATAGGACGGCACGCGAATGCCGCCCTGAAAGGAGAGGAGCGAAGCGATATTGACCACCTTGCCGGAGCGGCCTTTCGCCAGCAGCTCTTTCGCAAAAGCCTGGGTGGTGAAAAACAGCGCCTTGAGATTGACGTCCATCACCTCGTCCCAGTCGAGTTCGGAAAACTCGACGGAATCGGCACGACGGATGATGCCGGCATTGTTGACGAGAATATCGAAACCGGCGTCGGCAAAACTATCCTTCGCCGCCAGCGGATCGGCAAAATCGATAGACAATGCGCTGGCCTTGCCGCCGTCCCTGGCGATCATCTCCAGCGTTTCATCCGGCGCGCGGCGCGCGGCGCAGACCACCTCCGCGCCGGCCGCGGCGAGCCCCACCGCAATCGCCTGGCCAAGCCCCGTATTCGCGCCGGTGACGAGCGCCTTACGCCCCTGAAGCGAAAAGGGATTCTTCATTTCAGGTCTCCCGGCTGGATGAAGTCCATGTCGGT